>Ga0194063_10000941_pt1 | contig 19914 bp, 20 predicted proteins | sample SepL3720m_MetaG_FD_155459 | JGI IMG/M metagenome (GOLD analysis project Ga0194063, IMG submission 155459) | Anoxic zone freshwater microbial communities from boreal shield lake in IISD Experimental Lakes Area, Ontario, Canada - Sep2016-L373-20m | ecosystem: Environmental > Aquatic > Freshwater... | reverse complement strand
AGGGTCAGGGCCGGCGCCCCTCCCAGAATGACGCTGATCGGCAACGATGTCCCATGCTCGCAGGCTTTCTTGAAATGGAATCCGCCGCCTTTCTCAATCTGCCAGTGCATGCCCGTGCTCGTGGCGTCAAACCGCTGCATCCGGTAGATCCCCAGATTTCCCGTCCCGGTGCGCGGGTCGATTGTATGCACAAGAGGGAGGGTAAAGAAGGCGCCGCCATCCAGCGGCCAGCACTTCAGACAGGGAAGCAAATCGAGCCGCGGCGGAGTGAGGCAGGTCTCCAGAATGGGTCCCGTCGTGACATTCTTCATTCGTACTTGGGCCAGACGCCAGAGCACTTTGCGTTCTGCCCACGCGGCCGAAAGAGTGGGGGGCATGAGTCGCTCTGCAACTTGAAGGAGTTCTTCCCCGATTTCCGAAGGAGGCCGGCCAAACGCCATTTCGACCCGTTCCCGGGTGCCGTACAGGTTGGACACCAACCGGTAAGGAGAACCCTTAACCTGTTCAAACAATACGGCCGGGCCTTCCTGAGCCAGCAGTTTATGCTGGATGATCGTAATATCCTGGTCGGGATCAACCTCGACGGGAACCCTGGCTAGGTCGCCCGCCTCCTCCAGTTGATTGAGGAACTGTCGCAAATCGGTGGCGATCACAGGATGCTCTCCCAGTTGGTTGCCGAGGGATGTCCCAGAACAGACAGCACCCGATCAACAAACAGATCCATTAAATCAGTCATGGTCACGGTTTCAGGGTCTTTCCCGGCAATCTGATAGAAAGGCGGAGAGAGAGGCATCACGATGCCTCCAGCCGAAGACACGGCGGCGGCGTTGTGCAGGTCAATCAGACTCCAGGGTGTTTCGCGGACACAAAGCACGAGCCTGCGGCGTTCCTTAAGATGACAGTGCGCCGCTCTTGTGATGAGTGTGTCGGATAGTCCATGGGCAATCTTGGCCATGGTGTTGGCCGAACAGGGTAGAATCACCATGCCTGAGGTGGGCACGGAGCCCGAAGAAATGGCTGCGGCCAAATCCGAGTCATCATAGACTTTTGCGGCGAGTCCAGCCAGGCGTGAAAACTCTCCGCACTCGCGTTGCGCCACATTTTTGCCCCATTCGCTGGCCACCAACGCAACCGGCCAGGGCGACTTTTTCAGAAAGCGCTCCGCCGCATATACCCCCGTGGCGCCGTTGATAGCCAATATCAGGTTCATCGAAATCCTCCAAGTACGGGGATCATGGCACCCGCCAGACTCGCCATCGCCGAGATCGGAAAAAAACGGAATGCCAACGGCAATCTCTCATCATAGATCAAAACCAAGGCGAGTAACGTGACGATCAAGCCTGTGCCCGCCGTCAGTCCCCCGCCTGTGACCCGCCAGAGTTGAAAGGCCGCCATGGCCGCCACAAGGTGCACGCCCGCCGCCATCCACCGCGCGGCAACAGGGCCGAACGAGGCTGGCAGACTGTGGACTCCGGTCTCCCGATCCGCCTTGATATCCTGCAAAGCGTACATGATATCAGATCCACTCATCCAGCAAAAGGTAAAGAGGGAGAGAAGGAGAATCGCGGGAGTGACGCTCGTCCCGCCGGTGACGGCGACGTAGGCCCCGAGGGGGCCAAGCGCCAGGGAAAGTCCAATCCCGAAGTGGCAAAGAGGGGTAAATCGTTTCAGCAGGGAATAGGAAATCAAAACAAGGGCGGGAATCGGCGAGAGTTTCAGGCAGACCGGGCCCAGCATCGCGCAGGCAAGCAGATAGAATCCCAGTCCGATGGCGGCCACCAGCCATCCATGCGCCAAAGAAAGGCCTCCGCTGGGCAGATCGCGCCCGATTGTGCGGGGATTCATCAGATCAAGACGCCGGTCAAGGATCCGGTTCATGGCCATGCCCAACGTGCGAGCCCCGAATCCGGCCAGTGCAATCAGGACTAGCGGTTTCAGGCCCGGCCAGTGATTCCCGGCTCCGATCCAGGCCCCTGAGAAAAGGAGAGGCAGACTGAATAGAGTATGTTCAACCTTGACGAAATCCGCCATCCTTGCGGCAAGATTGCGTCGTTTATTCCCAAAGCGCTCGAGACCGGCGGCGACCTGTTTTGCCAGCCCCGCTGACACGTCGGCGAGATGCCGGAAAAGATCATCACGACCGGCCTCGGTGGCGCCGTCGCTGACTCCCTTCAGGAGATGGCAGGGAACGCCATGCCGAGCCGCCACGCGGGCGATGGCGTAACCTTCCATGTCCACAATATCGGCATGGGCGGCCAGTTTGATCCGTGGCGTTCCGCCAAACACGGGTTTGCTGACGGTGGCAAGTCGCGCCGGACAGAAATGCGGCCATTCGGCGTGGAGCACCAAAGGCGGGGCGGTTGCCGTGGTGCCTTGAAGAAGGACATCGCCATCGATTGCGGTGGTGACCCAGTGAAAGGTTCCCGGGATCAGGGTGTCCGACAGCGCTCCGCAGATTCCCGGATTCACCAGGATCTTGACGCCGCGGGCCGTCACGGCATACTCGGCTGCCGCTGCGGCCGCGTCAGGGCCCATGCCGCTGATGATAACCAGGCCGCCAGGCCGGTTGTTGATCGGGGGAAACCCGTAAGTTTGAAAAGGCTTCTCGAGGCGTTTCTCGGCTTCGAGAAGGGCCAGAAAGGGTTCGGCTTCAGCCAGCGTAGCCAGGATCAAAGCGATCATGGAATTACCCCGGCCTCACGGGCCATCTCTTCCAGTTTCGTCACGGCGGCATGCCCGCTTTTACCAAGACCAAGCGAGAACTCATTCACGAACATATCGATATGCCGCGCCTGGATCGTGGGATCGATTTCCTGAGCATGTTGACGGACGTAAGCGACGGCATGTTCGGGGTTGGCTCGAGATCGAAGAAGGCTCGTCCTGAGCAGGTCTTCCAGTGTGGAAATCACGGGGACGCCCAAAGTTTTCCGGGCGACGATACAACCCAGAGGGATTGGATGGCCGGTTCGTTCTTCCCACCATTGCCCCAGATCGACAAGGCAGATTAACCCCGCCTTCCGATAAACAAAACGCGACTCGTGAATGATGACCCCGCAATCAACCTGGCGATCCCGGATTTGCGCCATGATCTGATCATAAGGCATGAATGTCTTCAGTCGCATCCCGGGCGCCCATAACTGCAGTAGCAAGTGCGCGGTAGTCAGTTCGCCGGGAATGGCTACGCGGCATGCGGGCAAATCGACGTCGCGGATCGGGTGTTCTGCAATCAGCAGGGGACCGCATCCATAACCCAGGGCGGCGCCGATATTGAGGAGTTGATACTGATCCCGGATCAGGAGATAGGCGTGAAAGGAGACCTTCGTTACATCATAGGTCGACTTGAGCGCCAGACGGTTAAGGGTTTCGACATCGTGAAGATGCACGTTGACATCATAACCCGAGGAAGATAGGCGGCCTTCTGCCACGTCGCAGAACATGAAGGTGTCATTCGGGCAGGGGGAATACGCCATACTCAGGGCGGTCATCAGCGGTCTCCAAAAATGGGGGCCGTCTCAACCTTGCGTACTTCGTCCTGGCGACGGGTGTCATTCCATCCGCACTCGGTTGCCATGATCCGGGAGGCGGTCTCAAGCGCGGCGGGGGCCGGACGTCCGGCTGACCCGAGATCGGTTCGGCGGAAGACGGCGTCGGCCAATGTCACGGCCATTTCCTCCCGGGCGGCAAACGCCACCTCGGCGCCAATGACGGTTGTGGAGGGGGCCAGAGGAGCGAGTAGGTCTGGTTGGGATTGTCCGAGTTCAAGCACCGATTGGAGTTCATTGCCGTAGTTATAGACCAGATGCTCGACTACAGCGGGCGACAAGCGACCCGACTGGGTCGCTTGGGTCTGATCCATAAAGGCTTTGAAATCAGGAATCGCGCCGCCGGGGAGGTGACGTCGATCAGAACCGGAAACCATCTGGCGGCGCCCTAACTGAGTCAGGACATGGCGGAGAGTCCGTGCGGCGACATCGCGCGCAGTCGTATATTTCACGCCAACGATACTGATCAATCCCTCAATGGAGTCGGTTCTTGCATGGTTGATGATGGAGAAATGGTTGGCGAGAACCGGTTCATCGTTGACCCGTTGATTGTGCTTCACGGGCAACAGGCCCGGCAAAATGGCGGCCACGTCACTCCGTGTGATTTCCGCCGCCGGGTAGGCGTGGGATAGGTCGGACAGGAGGATCTCAATGTCACGCTCCGTGACGTTCAGGGAGTCGGCTGGTTCGGTGTGCGGACGGTAATAGGTTCCCGCGAGGGTTCGACCTCGCCAGGGCATGAGAAAGAGCAGGCGTTGGGATTCACCTGCACGGCGGCGGAACGGGAGCCCGGCCGAGGAGGAGGGAAGGAGTTGGCGATTCAGGACGAAATTCATGCCCAGCGCAAGACCGGTGACGGGATTGGCGGGCCGTTTGCCCAGAAGAGCCAGGACTTCATTGACCCAGGGGCCGGCGGCATTGATGACCAGCTTTGCAGGGATATCGAAATCGCCGTCTCCCCGTTCGTCGTGAACACGAACACCGGTGACACGGCCGCCAGATTGATGAAAGCCGGTGAGTTTGACATAATTGGCGGCGACGGCACCGACCTCGACAGCATCGCGGACCATGGCGGTAACAAGGCGCTCGGAATTATAGGTGTAGGCATCGTGCCAGGCGCAACCACCCGTGAGGCCGGAGGTTGAAAGGCCGGGAACGAGTTCTCTGATTGTCGCGCGTGAAATCAGACGGCCTGCGGGGATATGTTTTTCCCTATCACTCAGAACGTTCCGGTCACAACTCAGGATTTCATTCAACATGAGTCCGCAGAACATAACCTCTTGACCCTTCATCAGGTGGCCCTGGGTAGGCATGAGGCAGGGAAGGGGATGGACGAGATGGGCGGCTGTTCGCAGAAAGGCGCGGCGCTCAACCACCGAATTTCGCAGGCGGAGAATATCAAACTGCTGGAGGTAGCGCAGTCCGCCGTGGATAATTTTTAGACTATTGGCGGAGGTGGCGGAACAGAAATCGCCTTTTTCAATAAGAGCGGTTGAGAGTCCGCAGAGCGCCACCTCGCGAGCCAGGGCGGCGCCATAGATGCCGCCACCAACCACCAGAACGTCATGCTCACGGTTTGCTAATTGCTGTAAATTGCGCTTCATGGGAAAGCGGCATCATATCCAGGCACGGTGGCGGGCTCAAGTCTGGAGTTGACAGGAAATCAGCTCCTCTTGACGTGCTGAATAGGGAAGCGTATCATTTACACCAGAGATGAGGGGTACGTCGGGTCGGACTATTTTGACCGGCGTGCTACTCGCTGAAGGGACTCGGGTTGAGTTTGCTGATACCGGGGTTGCAGGACAGGTTGAAGAAATGATTCAGTCAGAAATAGCGAAAATGATGGCGCTGTTGCTGTCCCTCATGGGTGGGGTGGCGGCGGTGTCTTTGATACGTTGGATGACGTCTGGTGGCGAGAGGGTATGTGTCAGGATGAATCAGAGCATACCGGTTCGGGATGGCTTGCGAGTGCAACTCCCGGATTGCGGTGAACTTACGCACAGGCGACGCTGTTCTTTGACAATCAGGGGGCGTGTTCAATTTTGAGGACATTTTGACCCTGCCTTGTTCGTGTACGGGCCGGAATCTCTAACCCGATAATTTGGAATAAGGGAAGTCGAATACTGCGGTACCCGCATGCCCGCTTTGACGGGATTTGGAACCCGCGAGATAGACTTCCCACCTCATTTACTGAGGTCAAGAGATCGAGCCCCTGCGGCAAGGTGGGGTTATTGTTATCAAGGGACACAGGATATGGATCTCTTCGAAAAGGAGCACTCTGAAGTCGCATCAAAGGCGCAACCCCTGGCCGCCCGGATGCGTCCCCAAACTCTGGACGAAATTGTTGGCCAGGATCATATTCTCGGGATGGGAAAACTATTGCGCCGGGCCATTGAGGCGGATCGCCTGGGGAGCATCATACTCTATGGGCCACCCGGATGTGGCAAGACCTCCATCGCCGAGGCCATCGCCAGGGTAACCCGGCGAAGTTTTCAGCGCACGAGCGGAGTCCTTGCCAATGTGGCCGTCCTTCGGACGATTTTGTCCGCCGCCCATCATCGCAAGAAGAACGACGGGACGGAAACCATACTGTTTATCGATGAGATCCACCATTTCAGCAAATCCCAGCAGGATATCCTGTTACCCCATGTGGAGGATGGCACCATCACTCTCATCGGAGCGACCACCCACAATCCCTTTTTTTTCATCAACAGTCCCCTGACATCGCGCTCCCAGGTTTTTCAACTCAACCCGGTTTCCGAGGCCGACGTTATCACGCTCCTGCAAAGGGCGCTTGCCGATGAGCGCGGACTCGGGGGATGGCCCGTGGATGCCGATCCCAATGCCCTGGCGCATTTGGCCCGTGTTTGTGAGGGGGACGGCCGACGCGCCCTGAACTCTATTGAGATTGCTGTCATGACCACGCCTCCCGGCGATGATTTCAGAATTCATATCACCCGCGAGGTTATTGAGGAATCGATTCAGAAAAAGGCCGTCGTTTACGACCGTGACGAGGATGGTCACCATGATACGATTTCAGCCTTCATCAAGAGTGTGCGTGGATCCGATCCCCATGCGGCCGTGTACTGGTTGGCCAAGATGCTCTACGCGGGAGAGGATCCCCGCTTTATTGCGCGGCGCCTGGTCATCCTGGCGTCGGAAGACATTGGTAATGCCGACCCGCGCGGCCTGATGATCGCGACCTCGGCCATGGATGCCGTGGCCTTTGTCGGCATGCCCGAAGCGCGGATTGTGCTCGCGCAGGCCACGACCTATCTGGCGACCGCACCCAAGAGCAATGCCGCCTATCTGGCTATCGACAAAGCCATGCAGGACGTGGAGAAGGGGCGGATCCTGCCGGTGCCAAAGCATCTTCGTAGCGCCAGTTACAAGGGCGCTGAGCGCCTGGGGCATACCGGATATCAATATGCCCATAACTTCGAGGGACACTTTGTTGACCAGGAATACGGTCCCACCTCCGCCGTCTATTACGAGCCTATTGCGTCGGGCTATGAAGAGGTGATCCAAAAACGAATGGACCAGTGGGCGGGAATGAGGGGACAGAAATCAGAATGAGTACGCCTCCCACCAAACACGGAATCCGTGATCTGATGCGGAGACAGCGTTCAACGCTCGACGCCGGTTGGGTTTCTGCAACCAGCGCCTTGTTGTCTGATCGGGTCATCGGCTTGCCCGAATTTAATCGGGCCGCCGTCGTGTGTTGCTATCTGTCCCTGCCCGGAGAAGTGGAAACCCGTAAAATACTGGAAGCGGCCTGGAAACGTGGAAAGCGGGTGGCCCTTCCGATGCCGCGGGAGGATGGCGAATATATGCCTGCCTGGTTCACGCCGGACGAGCCAATGACCCGGGGGAGTTTTGGTCTGATGCAGGCGGTGACGCCTCATTGGGCCAAACCGGAACGCTTTGAATTGATCCTGGTGCCCGGACTGGCTTTTTCCAAGACGGGCTCGCGTCTCGGCCATGGGCGTGGCTATTATGACCGGATGCTGGCGCGCCTGGCCAAGCGGCTGGACTGCCGCGCGGGTCTCTGTTTTAACTCCCAGATCATGCCGGAGTGGCCGGTGTCTGCAGAGGATGTCGGAATGGATTTGATTGTGACAGAATCCACTGTTTATCGAATGACATAATGGACAATAACAGACCCGAGAGGGTCTGATAGAAAGGGAAGCACGAATGCCGCCACTATTGATCACGTTATTGGCCGCCGTTTCAGGGATCGGGCTCGGGTATGGAATCCGGGTTTGGATGAGTTCATTGCGATCCAGCCAGATGGAACGTGATGCCAACCAATTGTTAAAGGATGCCAAAAAGGACGCCGACAATATCCTGAGGGAAAGCGAACTGCGAGCCAAGGCGGAGGTGCTGAAGGCGCGTGAGGAATTTGAAGCCTCGACCAAATCCCGTCGCGAGGAACTGTCGTCTCTCGACAACCGGATCGCGTTGCGGGAAACCAACCTGGATCGCAAGGTGGCTCTCATCGAGAAGAAGGAGCGCGCCTCCGACCTGCGTTCGGATGAGATCGAGAAACAGGCTGCCGATAATGAAAAGGCTCGCGTGGAATTGATCCGACTGGTTGATGAGGTGAAGACGAAACTACAGCGAATTGCCGGGATGACGGAGGGGGAGGCCCGACAAACCCTGATGTCCCGTGTTGAGTCTGAAGTGCACCATGAGATGGGGGGCCTGATTCGGCGACTCCAGGAAGAAGCTAAACTGACGGCGGATCGCGAAGCCCAGAAGATCGTGAGTCTGGCCGTCCAGCGATATGCGTCCAGCCATGCCTCTGAAATGATGACCAGTACGGTGACGTTGCCTAATGATGAGATGAAAGGGCGCATTATTGGTCGTGATGGGCGGAATATCCGCGCCATAGAAGCCGCCACCGGCGTCACGCTCCTCATCGATGACACCCCCGAGGCCGTGGTGATATCCGGCTTCGATCCGGTTCGCCGGGAGGTCGCCAGGATATCCCTTGAACGGCTGATTCAGGATGGTCGGATTCATCCCGCCCGAATCGAGGAAGTGGTGGAAAAAACGAAGGAGGAGATGGATGAGCGAATCCGTCTGGCCGGGGAGGAAGCCGTCTATCAGGTGGGCATTCGGGATGTCGACCCGGAACTTCAGAAGACACTGGGGCGGCTCAAATTCAGGAGCAGTTATTCTCAGAATGTGCTGATGCATTCCATCGAGGTGGCGCATGTGATGGGAGTCATGGCCGGGGAATTGGATCTTGACGTTTCACTGGCGAAACGGATCGGCTTGCTTCACGACATCGGGAAGGCGCTCGATCATGATATCGAGGGCAGTCACGCGATCATCGGCGCCGATTTTCTGCGACGTAGCGGGGAACATGCCACGGTGATCAATGCCGTGGCGGCCCATCATGCGGATGTCCCCGGGGAGAGCCTTTACGCCGCGCTGGCCGTTGCAGGGGATGCCATCTCGGCCTCACGGCCAGGCGCCCGTTCGGAGACCACGGAGATCTATGTCAAGCGGCTTGAAAAACTGGAGGCCATCGCCACTAGTTTCGCCGGGGTCGACAGGAGTTATGCCATTCAGGCCGGGCGCGAGGTTCGGGTGCTGGTACAGCCTGAAAAAGTGAATGACCATGATGCCATGTCGCTGGCACGCAACATCTGCAAGAAAATCGAAGGCGAACTGCAGTATCCCGGCCAGATCAAGGTGATCGTGGTTCGTGAAACCCGGTCGGTGGAGTACGCGCGATGAATATATTGTTTACGGGAGATATGGTGGGATCGCCGGGGCGGAAGATTTTTGCCCGCGTCGTGGGCCAGATGAAACAGCGCGGCGCGGTGGATTTCGTGGTGGCCAACGCGGAAAATGTGGCGGGAGGAAAGGGAATCACCAAAGTCATCGCGGCGGAACTGCTGGCCGCCGGAGCCGATGTGCTGACCATGGGCGACCACATGTGGGATCAGAAGGAGATCGTCTCCTTTCTGGATATCGAGAAGCGGCTGATTCGTCCCGCCAATTTCGCCCCCGCTTGTCCCGGGCGCGGGATCGTCACCGTTGACACTCCCAAGGGACGCGTTACGGTCATCAATCTTGTGGGACGGGTCTTCATGCCGCCGATGGACTGTCCTTTCCGGGCCGTTGACGCCCTGTTAAGCAAGGAGCCCAATATGGGGAAGGTGATCCTCGTGGATATGCATGCCGAGGCCACCTCCGAGAAAATCGCGATGGGGAGGCATTTGGATGGGCGCGTCAGCGCGGTGGTGGGAACCCATACCCACGTTCAAACGTCGGATGAGACGATTCTGCCGAGGCAGACAGCGTACCTGACCGACCTGGGGATGACGGGCGCCAAGGATTCCATCATCGGGCGGGATTACGCCTCGGTCATGGGCAAGTTCCTGACCGGGATGCCGTCCAAGTTTGAAATTGCCGAGCAGAATATCGCCCTGGAAGGCGCCCTCATTGATGTGGATGAAACAACGGGGCGAGCCCGAAAGATAACCCGTATCCGGGAGTTTCTGGACAAGGCAAAATGAACCGGGATCCGGCAGATACAGGACGGGCACGGGTTTACACCGTCACGGAATTGACGAAGCAGATCCGCGTTTTGATAGAAGGCAATCTGGGTGGCGTGACGGTCGAGGGCGAACTGTCCAATGTCCGTCACCCTCCGTCCGGTCACTGCTATTTCACGATCAAGGATGAGTCTGCCCAGATTCGTGCCGTCATCTGGCGGAACGATATGCGCGGCTTGCCGTTTTTACCCCGGGACGGGCAACGGATTCGCGCCAAGGGATCCCTGACCGTGTACGAGCGCGACGGCAGTTACCAGATCGTGGTCAAACACATGGAGCAGGGGGGAAAGGGATCCCTGCAGGCCGCCTTTGAAGCCCTAAAGAACAAGTTGGCAGCGGAAGGACTCTTCGACGTTGATCGCAAGCGAAAACTACCCCTATTGCCCCGGCATATCGGAGTGGTCACATCTCCGACAGGCGCGGCCATACGCGATATTTTGAACGTACTCAGGCGCCGTTTCCCTAATCTGCACGTTCTGATCGCTCCGGCGCGGGTTCAGGGGGCGGGAGCCGCGCAGGAAATCGCGGACGCCATTCATTTGCTTAACCGCAGGGGTGGACTCGATGTGATGATTGTGGGGCGTGGAGGTGGCAGTTTGGAGGATTTATGGTCCTTCAACGAGGAGGTCGTGGCACGCGCCATCGCGCAGTCGGATATTCCCATCATTTCCGCAGTGGGACATGAGACAGACTTCACCATTTGTGATTTTGTTGCTGATGTAAGGGCGTCAACACCATCCGCCGCCGCTGAAATCGTGGTGGGACGAAAGGACGAGTTCCTGGCCGCCCTGAAGCAGTATTCCCATTCCATGTCGCGACGGCTCAAGCATGCCCTGCTGGAGTCGCGCAGCCGGTTCAGCGCCGCGGCCCGCAGTTATGTATTCCGCGAACCCGGAAATGCGGCCAGGGTTTACCGACAGAAGATTGAACGCCTGCAGACCCAGACCCGGCATGCCTTGGAACGCTCCGTTCGGGATGGTCAGCAGCAGACGGATGACGTGTCGGTTCGTATGTCCCATGCGCTAAAAATGGTGTTTGCGGAACGGATTCAAAGGGCGAGAAGTCTGGAGCGGCAGTTGGCGGCGTATAACCCGCTGGCCGTACTGAAACGCGGTTACAGTATCACATTTAACGCCCAGGGCCGGGCGATCCGGGCGGAGTCAGAGATTCAGTCGGGAGAGTTGATTCGGACACGGGTGGGTGAAGGTGAATTTACATCACAGGTGACATATGAGCAGAAAAAAGAATGACGAGCCAATGGCGCAGCAGGATGAAGTGAGTTTTGAAAAGGCATTGGGCCGCCTCGAAACTATTGTTGAGGAAATGGAAAGCGGCAAGTTGAGTCTTGAGGACATGATGAAGCGGTTTGAGGAAGGCCAGGGTTTGGTCAAGGTCTGTTCCTCGAAATTGAATCAGGTGGAACGGCGGATCGAAATCCTGGTGAAGGATGGGGAGAGTGTTAAGGCTGAACCGTTCGCGGATAGCGCTGATCAGGCCGAGTCGGGAAATGACGAACCCGGTAAGGGTCTGCCTTTCTAAGTGCATGGAGAGCGATGACACCGAGTCCTCCCATTCTTGAAGTTTCAGGGCTGAAGGTTCACTTCGGGTCTGATGAAGGCACGATCCGCGCCGTTGATGGGGTTGATCTGATCGTGCAGGAACATGAGACCGTGGCCGTGGTTGGGGAAAGCGGTTGTGGGAAAAGTCTGACAGCCCTCGCCTTGGCACGACTGGTCTCGGGGCCCGGTTTAAGTCAGTCCGGGGTCATCAAAGTCGCTGGAGCCGACGTGATGGGTCTTTCGGAGTCCTCTCTGCGACAATTGAGGGGTGCCACGATCTCCTATATTTTTCAGGATCCCATGGCTTTTCTTAACCCGGTGATGACCGTGGGGGAACAGATCGCCGAGGTGATCCGGTTGCATCGCAACGTTCCCTGCGTGACGGATGAAGTGGTTCGCGTTTTGAAACGGGTTGGAATTCCCCAGCCTGAAACACGGCGGACGTCCTACCCGCATGAATTCAGCGGAGGGATGCAACAGCGGGTCATGATTGCCATGGCGCTGGCCTGTCATCCCAGGATCGTGGTGGCCGACGAACCGACGACGGCTCTGGATGTCACAATTCAAGCGCAGATTTTCGATCTGTTGAATGATTTGCGGGATACACTCAATATGGCGGTCTTGCTCATTACCCATAATCTGGGTCTGGTGGCCCGCAATGCGTCGCGTGTGTATGTGATGTACGCCGGTCAGATTGTGGAGGCGGGTCCGGTTCCGGCTGTGTTGAAAAAAGCCGCGCATCCGTATACCCGAGGGCTCATCGCCGCCGTGCCTCGCATGAATCGACCGGTTGAACGCATGGTCGGAATTGAGGGGTGTGTGCCGCACCCGGCGCGGCTTCCGAAGGGATGCCGGTTTCATCCCCGATGTCCCTATGCCGGTGACGGTTGCCGAAATACAGAGCCTGTTATGCAAACAGTCGAAGAAGGACACGAGGTCAGATGCCACTCTTGGAAGCAAATTCAGTAACAGTACGGTTCCGTGGCCACGATGACCGGGGTCGGCGCCATTTTTGGGCGGCTGTGGACGGAGTCAGTCTGTCCATTGAAGAAGGCGAGCGGGTCGGTATTGTCGGCGAAAGCGGTTCCGGCAAGACCACTTTCGGGAAAGCGTTATTGGGACTCGAACCGTTGGCCGGGGGACAGGTGCTGTTCAGGGGTTCTCCCGTGACGGGTATGAGGGGCAAGGCCTTGAAGGAATTCAGGCGAGGCGCTCAGATGATTTTCCAGGATCCGCTGGGGTCGTTGAATCCCCGGTTGACGGTGGGCTCCGCGATTGAGGAAGTTCTGACGGTTCACAAGGTTGTGCCACGCGCGGAGCGTGCCGCGAGAGTTCAGGATTTATTTCGGCAGGTGGGTCTTGATCCTGAGTATCGGGAACGTTATCCCCATGAATTCAGCGGCGGGCAGCGTCAGCGAATTGGCATGGCGAGGGCTTTGGCGCTCAATCCGAGTTTACTGGTTGCTGATGAACCTGTGTCGGCGCTGGATGTGTCCGTTCAGGCTCAGGTGCTCAATCTGATCCGGGATTTAAGCGAGGAACGTCGTATGGCGGTCATTCTCGTGGCCCATGATCTCGCCGTGGTGAGTTATGTTTGTCACCGTGTTCTCATTCTCTACAAAGGCCGGTTGGTGGAAGAAGGTCTCACGCGGACGGTGTTTGGCGCGCCGCGACACCCGTACACCCAATTGTTGAAATCCTCCGTGCCGGATCTTGACGATGTCATGCGTCACACATCCCCTCCGCCCGGAGTGGGGGGAGGGGATGTGCAGGCCTGTGACTAACTGAACGGGGAGTTATTTGGCCGGGGTAGCGGGAGCCTCAATTTTATCGATGGTTATGACGCTCTTTAGCGAGACGACATCCTTTCCCTTTTTCTGGTTGACGACGCCCATTCCCGTAAGCCGAACCTTGCTTCCCTCAAACTCCTCGACCTTGCCCTTGGGGAGATGAATTTGCTTTCCGGATTCATCAACGAGGACGAACCAGGTCATCATCACGCTACCGTCCTTCTTCCGTTTTTCAACCTTCTCGATGGTTCCCGAGAGCGTGACTTCCTTAAGGTTCCCGTCCTGTTCGATTTTAGCCTCCTTCTCGTGTTTCGCATTGCCCTCCATCTCGTCCTTGGCCTGTGCCCCTGTCAATGTCATCACCACCGCCACGAACCCAATCACCAACTGTTTCTTCATCGTTCTACTCCTTTTGGTTTCATCGGCAAGTTCGCCTCGCGACCACCTGGTCGTGATTGACTTCCTGCCGTTTCGTTAAATTTATAAACTATATAAGAACTATAATCAATAACTATAATTAAATTCGTATAACTCATTATAGACGGCAATGTATTTGAGTTTTTTGTTGAACGCAGAAGATGCGTGGTATATAAATCGGATCCCTCTTCACGCCGGAGTGGCGAAATGGCAGACGCAGTAGACTCAAAATCTACCGCCCGTAAGGGTATGACGGTTCAAGTCCGTCCTCCGGCACCACTCAAAAACCTCGTATTTACTAAGGAATAAATGATCGATACGAATATACGGGTTAACGATTGGCAAAAGGGAGCAGCGCATGAACACGCGAATTTGGATGCGGAATTGCCGAACTTGACCTTCATGCCGGATTTTCACATGCTCCCAGCCGTGAAAACGATGTTTCAGGCCGGTCTCAACGGGCGTATGCCCGTACCGCCAGAAAAGCGATTTCTTATCCATCATTCTTCCTGAAGATGAGGGTGATTCTATGAATTCAAAAGAGCGTGTGTTGAAGGCGATGCGGTGCGAGAAACCCGATCGGATTCCCTGGGTTCCGTTTGTGGGATGTCATGCCGGCGCCCTGCTGGGTGTGTCAGCCAAGGACTATCTGAAATCCGAAGATCTGATGGTCAAGGGCATTCAGGCTGCCATCGACCGCTATAAGCCGGATGGAATCCCCGTCAGTTTTGATCTCCAGATCGAGGCCGAGGCGCTGGGATGTGATCTGGTATGGGCCGATGAGAATCCGCCCTCCGTATCCGGTCATATTCTGGCTCAGGGCGCCACGCTGGAACAACTCAAGGTGCTGGATGCCCGCGCCGGGCGCATCCCGATCATCATGAACGCCACCCTCAGGCTCCGTAAGGCCAATCCCGACATCGCCCTTTACGGGTTGATCACAGGGCCGTTCACCCTGGCGCTCCATCTGCTGGGCACGGATATCTTCATGAAGATGTTCGATGATCCCGACTATGTCAAACGGCTGATGGTCTACTGTCAGGACTGCGCCTTGGTGATGTCCCGCGCCTTCATGGATGCCGGGTGCGATGCGGTCGCGGTGGTGGACCCGATGACCAGCCAGATCGGGCCGGACCAGTTCCACGAGTTTGTGACGCCTTATGTCGCCCCGGTGTTCGAGGATATCCGGGCCCGTGGCAAACTGGGTTCCTTCTTCGTCTGCGGCCATGCCCAGCAGAACATCGTGGCCATGTGCGAGTGCAAGCCGGACAACATCTCCATCGACGAGAACATCCCCCTGGACTATGTGCGGGATGCCTGCATTCAGCGGAAGATCAGTTTCGGTGGAAATCTCCAACTGACTGCGGTGCTCCTGCTGGGGACGCCCGAGGAGTCTCAGCGTAACGCTATTGCCTGCATGGAGGTCTCCGGCGACACGGGCTTCCTGCTCGCTCCGGGGTGCGATCTTCCTTACGGGGTTCCGCCCGCCAACATCGAGGCGGTCACCCGCATCGTGCTGGATCCCTACGAGCGCGAGGTGCTGAAGGCCAAGGTGTCCTCGACGGCCTCAGCCGATCTGCTGGACATGAGCGACTATGGTGGCGCCAGCGACAAGATCATCGTGGACATCATCACGCTGGATTCCGAGGCCTGCGCCCCGTGCCAGTACATGGTGGAAGCCGTCCGGAAGATCACCCCCGAATTCGAGGGGATCGTCGAGTGGCGGGAGCACAAGATCAAGTACCGCGAATCCCTGGTTTTCATGACCTCGCTCATGGTGCGCAATGTCCCGACCATCTGCATCGACGGGCAGATCGTGTTCGTCTCCCGGATTCCGGCCCGCGATGAGTTGATCGCCGCCATCCAGAAGCGGATCAACGAGAAACTCCGGCTTAAGATTGCCCGCCGCAGTGCCTCCGTCTACATCCTGGGCAAGGGCGATGAGGCCAGTCAGAAGATTCGCACCAACACCGAGAAGGCGATGAAGGAACTGGGTGCCGACGTGGAGATCATCGACGTCACGAACGAGCAGGAGATTGCCTCCCACGGGGTTAGTCCGGTGATGCTCCCGGCCGTCGTGGTCGCCCGCTACCAGGTCAAGAGCACCAAGACGATTCCCGAGTCCGCCATCATCAAGGAGTGGATCAAGGAAACGTAAGAATGGCTATTCCTGTTCTGGTTCTGACGGGGTATCTGGGGGCGGGGAAGACCACGCTCCTGAACCATCTGCTTTCGCTGCCGGGAATCCGGGCGAAGAAGATTGCGTTGATCATCAACGAGTTCGGTCCCCTGGGGATCGACGGGAAGCTGGTGGCCCCGGGTGATTATGCGAAGTTCGAGCTGAACAAGGGCAGCCTGTTCTGCATTTGCATCAAGACCGACTTCATTCGGACGCTGGAGATGATCGCCGACGAGGTGAAGCCGGAGCTGGTGATTGTCGAGGCGACCGGCGTGGCCGATCCCTGTGACTTGAGCCAACTCGTCGACTCTCCGCATCTCAAGGACGTTTTCCAGATTTCCGCCAACGTGTGCCTGGCCGATGCCACCGGGTTCACCCAGGTGGCGGCATTTCTCCGGACCGCCAAGCGGCAGGTGATGTGGGCGGATGGACTGGTCATCAACAAGAGCGATCTGGTGCCGGCGTCGGATATCGAAACCCTTTCGGGGATCCTTCAGGAGCTCAATCCGGACGCCCCGCAGATCACCGTCAGTTTTGGGAAGATCCCCGAGTCCTTCTTACAAAGCCTGACCCATCGTGTGCGCTTGGCGCCGATTCCCGAGGCACCCCTGGCGGAACTGGCCTCTGCTTCACTTCAGACGGAGAAACCGGTCGATGAGAAACGGTTCTTTGAAACCATTACCTCTCTCAAAGGCTCACTCCTTCGACTCAAGGGGACGGTTTGCTTCCCGGATCGCGCCCGGTTTGTCGAGGTAGTGAATGGGCGGGTGACCGAAAAGGCTCCCCCCTCCGCGTTACCCAGAACGGCCTTCACCGTCATCGGGTGGAAGATCCCGAAGGACGACCTGGTTGCCGCCTTCAGCCAATGCTGGTGAAAAGCCCGTGGATCTGATCCGTTTTTGATGGCACCCCCGGCAGGGTTCGAACCTGCGACCGCCGGATTAGAAATCCGATGCTCTATCCAGCTGAGCTACGGGGGTAAAGTAAATAATATCAACGTCTTATGACGTTTGCTGCTAAACCGATCTTGACGCGTTGGGACATTTTTGGGACATTGACCCTTGTGAGACGGCAGTCGGCTGCCGTCCCGGAAAGGGCGGTCTCAAAATGAGCAAACACTATGGCAAGATGGTTACGCATAAGGGCGGGATCATACGGGAGCGGGAAAGCGGCTGGCAAGTTGAAATCAACTGGCAGAAAAAAAGGATCCGGCATACCGAGGCAACACTGGCGGAAGCCAAGACTTGGACTGAAGTCGAAATCAACCGGTTACGCAATGAGGGAACCGCTTCCCTGTCGCTTACAGAGGATCAACGGCATGATGCCGTTAAGGCACTGAGGATCATGCCTGAAGGGTTATCCTTGGAGGCCATCGTAAAGGAGTACGTTGCCGCTAAAACGGAATTGGACGGCAGCCCCTTGTCCAATGCCGTCTCCTTCTGGAAAAGCCACCACAAGCCCGCTGGGGGCGTGAAAACAGTTCAGGAACTGTTGGATGAATATGTTCAGGTGAAGACCGAGAAGGGCAAGCGAACCCGGTACATCAAGGATATCCGATTCCGGATTAACGTTTTTGCGAAGCAATTCGGATCCCGCCATGTTCACACAATCACCACCCATGAAATCAATGAATGGGTAAAGGCCCATGGTTATGTGGGAACAACCCAAATCAATTATTTGACCTACCTCACGGGCTTTTTCAATTACGCCAAGCGGCTGAAGCTGGTCGAAGTCAATCCGGCAGACAGCGATGCCATTGAGCGTCCTGATGTCGATGAAAAGATGACGGAGGTCTTTACCGTTGGCAATGCGTCCAAAATCATGGCGGTGGCGGCTACTAAAGCACCGGCCATTGTACCCATGCTGGCGCTCGGCTTTTTCGCGGGGCTCCGGACTTCCGAGATCCAGGGTATCACTTGGGACTGCATTAATTTTGAGAGCAAGCGAATCCGGATTGTCCCGGCTGTGGCCAAGAAACGGCGTCAGCGGTTCATCACGATGACGGACAATTTAATCGAGTGGTTGATTTCTCATCGCCAAAAATCCGGTCCAGTGGCTATCCCATTGATGACCTATCGCCGCGGGGTGGCAAAGGTTATCAGCACCAGCGGAGTCAAGTGGGTCCATAACGGAATGCGCCACACGTTCGCCTCATGCCATCTTGCCAAATTTCAGGACATGAAACGCCTGGTTATTGAGATGGGGCATGCCGATAAGGCTGACGTCTTGTATGGCCACTATCTTGACCTGGTGACACCGGAGGATGCCGATCGCTACTGGAATATCCGTCCAGCGCCCGAGGATGTGAAGGTAATCCCGTTGATTGCCCAAGCTGGATAACGGAGGTGGTTGATTTTTTGCCATATAGTGGAGGGTGGTATTACGCCACCCGGAGAAAAGGCGAAAAATCAAATGACGCAGGATACGGAATTGCTGTTTAAGAGTGAGATGCTGACACCCGATGAAACCGCTTCACTGTTGAAAATCAGTGCTGACGAACTCCGCGACCTTCGGAGGCGGAAAAGATTGGCGTTCGTCAAATTGGGATACAGGACAATTCGCTTTCGCCTCCAGGATTTGGAAGCATTTATCCAGCGGTATCGCGTTGCCGCTATCGGCGAGCCTGTGCAATAAGTTCTGGCTTAAATGAGGCCTTTTGCCTGACGAATGAAGCCTTGTGCAAAGTCCAGGTAATCCCTTGAGCCCGGGATATCGCTCTTCCTGGTCTTTACCGAATCCTCCACTGATTCAAGAGCTTTTGCCCAGTCGAGTAGATCCAGCGGCTTTTTCTGGCCATTGTTGTCAGTTTCTTCCCTGAGTGCTTCCGGAGCCACGCATAGACTGGTGATCAGGCCAGCCAGTATTTTTTCACGCTCATTTGTTTGCGGGATAACGGGGGTTTCGCCGAGCAGTTTCTTCTGTGCCTTGATGAGCGAAGACCGAACTTGGGAGTCGGTCAGTTGAAGTCCGTTGATTTTTGCGTCATCATCGACCTGGCATATGATGCTTTCAATCTGGAACATTAATCCCGCGTAAAACGGGTCTTTCATGCGGTCTATGGGGTTTTTCATGATGGGGTGTTATAACCTCTTGGATCCGTCAACTCAAGCGCAACACTTCGCCCTTACAAACCCGAAATCAATCCGCTACGCCTCCGTCACGCCGCCTGCTTTCGCAGGCCAGGCGGCGCGCCGTCGGCTCCGCTCCCAGACCTTCGGACTCTCTATGGACTCCCTATTTACCGCTACGCTCCGCCTCGTCATGGAACCTGCTGAAAAAGGCCAGGTTCCACGCCGAGGCTTCGCTTCGCAGCCTTCGGTCTTTCTATGGACACCCTATGGACCCCGGCGCTTCAAAGGGCCGTTCGGCTCGTCGCTTATTGTTCCAACTTTCCCCCATGGGGCGTCCGCTTCGCGCTCGCGACCCCACCGGATCGTGAGCTTTCGCCGTCGCGCCATATTGCGGCGGTTCGTACCTCACCCCCGCAAAATGGCAAAATCGCGACGGCTCGTGCTCGCAAAAGCCTCGCACACGCTCACGAACCGGCGGGGCCGTCTCGTACCGCCAAGGCGGCATCCGCCCCATGGTCTCAGTTTCCACAAACGCGTCGATCCGCCCGTCCCTTTCAAGCGCCTCAATACACTCGCCTTCGGCTCGAAGCGCCTACGGCGTTGGAAATGGCGCACCGCGGACTGGCACCCCGTCATCCGCCATCGGTCCGGGCTCAAAATTCCGCCCCGACCGCTGTCGGCTGCCGTGGAGCCATCCGCAAAATGGTGCGCCATCCTTACCGATGAGCGCGGCGGGCGGCCCTGATCAACGCTGTTTCCCCCCATCAGTTCCCCCCCTTTGGAA
>Ga0194063_10000940_pt1 | contig 19915 bp, 17 predicted proteins | sample SepL3720m_MetaG_FD_155459 | JGI IMG/M metagenome (GOLD analysis project Ga0194063, IMG submission 155459) | Anoxic zone freshwater microbial communities from boreal shield lake in IISD Experimental Lakes Area, Ontario, Canada - Sep2016-L373-20m | ecosystem: Environmental > Aquatic > Freshwater... | reverse complement strand
GGTTTCCGTTTGGCCAATAAATGATCTCTTCGCCTTTTTTTATCGGTTTCTTGCAGGTGTAACATGTGCCGGCGAAGCGTGATGTCATTTGCCTGGGGTCCAGTGATCTTCCTTTGTAGCTCATTTTGTTGATATTTATTATGAATGAAAAAAGCCGTGAACTCCAGTCCACGGCTTGAAATTTATCTTTCAGAAGGGTGCAACCTCTTCAGCTAATTCAGGTACCTGAACTTCTTCTTCATCAAGGATGACTTGCTCAGTGCCGAGAATATACTCAGCAGCTTTCTCTGCCCGGGAAGCAGCCCACATGATCCATTTCTGATTATCCCGCAGAGATGCTGCCCAATCGCGGATATAGGCATTTGAATTGCGCTGTCTGTGGGTTAATCCTGCCCTGTCGGCTAAAAATGATGAGCAAAGTTCAGCGACAAGTTCCTCCTTAGAGTATGGTTCGTCACCAAACTTGTTGTGAAAGGCTTCAAACCTGTTCAATCGCTTCGGATGGCCAACACTATGGGCACATTCATGGTAAAGAATCCGGTAAAAATCTTCAGCCGTGGCATACTGGTTTTCTGAGGGCATGGTGATCAGATCAGCCACCGGTGAGTAGCTTGGCGAGATGTCCAAATCAGCGTAATGTATTTCAGGTCTTCCTTTATACCCTGAAATAATCTGTTCTGCCGGTACAAACTGAGCGGATTTCCGGTTGATGGTCGCTTTGTCAAGCTCAGCAATTTTCTGTTTGCCGGTATCATCGAAGTGTGCCTGTTCGCTGTTGAAAATGTGATAATACCGGAGGATGAATTTGCTGTCTGTTTCACCGGTACTGGCGTTTTTCAGATCAGTTTTCTTCCAGAAGACAATCAGGGTAGACTTTTCGCCTTTGCGAACCTGTCCACCATTGGCGCGGATTTGTCCGAAGGTTCCGTAAACCCGGCTCTTGAACTGGTCATTTGACAAAATCAGGTAGTTGATCCCCCGGTAAAAATGGCCATTCAGACTCACCGGTGATGGCAAGTCCCAGAATTTCTGCCAACTTCCGGAAGTCTCCAGGTTGGCAATGATCTTTTCAGTAATAGCGGCATAAACTTCAGCATTGTTCATTTTTGATGCTCCCCGCCCGGGAGACTTTTTTCGGCATCTGGCCCGCCTGATTAAATTTATGCAGACCTTAAAACCGGAATAAAAATTCTGGAACAAATGTTCGGGTCAGATTGGCTTTCCAATCTGAAAGAACCCGGCGGGCGACAGTTCCATCAGGAGGTCGCATTTAGAGACATGATATTTTTATGAGGTTAAATTTGCTATAAATTTGAGTAGTAGTGCGTTGGCTTTTTGCAACTTTTTCCTACAAAAAGTCGCCAAAGAATCCGGATTTCTTTTGGCCAAGCTTTTTCTTTGCCGGTGAAGTGTCAAAGAAAAAGCGTGTTAAAAAAAGAGAGCCTCTTTCAAGGCTCTCTTTCGCAGGTTGGGCTGTTTAGAAGGGAAGTTCGTCGGTGCTTTCCGGCATGTGATAATCGGTGTTGTCCGGGAAAATTGAAGCTTCTGTTTTTGGAGTTGCCGTTCTTTTTGGTTTGCGGGTGCTTTTCTTGGGAGCATCTTCAACCATGCTTGGCTGATGTTCTGGCGTTTCAACCATCTTGTTTACATAAGCGGTGTATCCATGGCCGAAACTGTCTGTGTTTTTCAATTTCGCTACTTCAAAAGTGATGTAATCTTCACCGTTGAATACATGAGAGAGCTTTGCAATTTCTGACAGTTTGAAACTGAATTTTACGATTGATAAATTCGCGACCTGGGTGCCTTTTCCGATGTAATTTTTTTCAAATGTTTTCATGATAGAGTTTTTTAGGGTTAAATTTTATGCAAGTGTAATTAAGCTCATGGAGGGGCACTCAAGGAGGAATTGGAATACCGGAAGGCACTGAGGATATGCCGAGAAAATCCTTGAATGAGTGGAACTGTACCCTGGAACGAGATAATATCTTAGCAGAGAATTAGTACCTGAATTCGGTTATGAATACATGTAGAAAAACACATCGGAAATGCGCTGTCGCTGAATTAATCAGAAAAATTGATAGAAAACTGGAGAGGAAAGGAACTCAGGCAACTGGTGGGGATCGTCATTTTTGTGTGGGGAATATTTACAGCTTAGGTTGGATAAGTATGTGAATGAGTTGAGACACTCATAAAGAAAACTGGGAGAATTTTCTAATGACATCTTGAAAACAGAAAAGTAACAATAGCCGGTTGAATGGCAAAAACCGGGTGTTCCCGTTTTCCAATTTGGTGGTCATCAATGCAGTATTGTTATCAACGGCAAAATGAATCAGGCAGTTTTTTAGAAATGGATCTCGGCTCTCCCTGCGTTTGCTATATTGTTCCACAGCATGTGTCACATTTTGCCCTGAGAATTCATTTTTTAATTCCATCGTAATTACAGGAATACCATTGATGCCAATGACCAAATCCAGGCTCTAGTCGGGATATTGGGTGCTGTAATGAAATTGCCTAATCACCGAAAATCGGTTTGCTTGGTATTTCTTCAGATGTTCCGGATTTAATCCCGATGCGGGCTTGAACCATATCAGGTTAATTTTGGCGCCCTGCAACGTAAAACCATCCCGGATCAGATTCAGAACACCCCGTTTGTTCCGCAGTTTTGCAAATTCATCCGCGACAGCCTCCATCGGGTCTGAAGGAAACAGTTTTTCTAATTTACGCCAGATATCAGGTTGCGAATCACGGATAAACTGCTCCAATAAGTATTTGTCCAGGACGTATTCTAAATCAACGTCGTCACTGTTACGCACCGAATAAAGAGTACTTCCTTTCAGATAGTCAAATACGGTATCTTCAAAATTTATTTCCTTTAATCCGTTCATGCGTTATTTTTTTTTGCGTTTCCTGATTTGACTTTCGATTTCTTTTATCTCTTCCAAGTCGTTCTGGTCGGCACTGAGGGCTTCATATTGTTTTCGCTTTTGATCAAATTCTTCATATATATTGCCCACAATGGCTTCCATTTCTGAGCTGGAAATTGTTCCACTCCCCTGAAGAATATTTTTATTTTGAAAATTCAGTAATTTGTCTACATTTTCTTTCCAAAATGCCAAACGAAGATCCTTTCTTTCTTTTACTGTTAATTCAGCAGTTTCAAGGAAAATCACAACGAGCCTGTTCAGTGTATCAATTTCATCTTGGGACAAATAGTTCTTTGCAATAATTATATCCTGTTTCCTTACTATTGCGCCTTTCCATGAAGTAAGACCCATGTTTTCTTTTTCAGCAGAAGCAGAGGCCACGATTATTTCTGCGGCTGTTTTCCCTGTAACTGCAAATAAAAGTTTGTTTTGTGTTTCGGCAAAAAACATTTGAGTTGCTTTGTCGGTGGCATCATAATCGCTGGAAAGAGCAAATAAATCGCGCACTTTTTGGTAAAATCGCTTTTCAGATGCACGTATATCCCGTATACGGGCTAAAAGCTCATCAAAATAGTCGGGTCTTCCATCAGGATTTTTCAAACGTTCGTCATCCATTAAAAAGCCTTTGACCATGTATTCTTTCAGGTTCCGGTTTGCCCAAATCCGGAACTGGGTACCACGTTTACTCTTTACCCGGAATCCTATTGCTAAAATCATTTCCAATGAATAGAAAGAGACATTGTATTCCTTGCCGTCAGTTGCAGTTGTTAAGTAATCCTTAATAACTGAAACTTCTGCTAACTCTCCTTCTTTCAGTATGTTGGATATGTGCATGCTGATATTTGGTATGGAGGTGTCAAAAAGTTCGGCGAGCTGGTTCTGGTTCATCCAAACCATACCATCTTTAGCAAAAAGTGCCACACTCGCTTTACCGTCTTCTGTGTTATAAATGATTATATTCTGCATATCTTAATCGGTTTTACTGTCAGTTTTCCAATTGTATTGTTTTGATCCCGAAATCCAGTTCGGGATCAAATTGTTGCTAAACAACTAACTTGAAGTCTTTCAGACGGTTATCAGTTATCACCGCGTAACCGTTTTTGGCAAGTTTTGCCGGGCAATGCCCGAATTGGTTAAATCGTTGCTCATGGTCCTTTAATTTTCTGACGTTATTGCCATTGGCAATTGTTCTGTACTGAATTTCCCGTTCCGTGGTTGCCAATCTCTCACATCGATCTTGCCCGTTACCGCCTGGCTGATTAACGAGGTCCGGTATTCCCGCATTAATTCTGTCTGCTTTTGGTATTTGGAGATGAGGGTATCGATGGTTGATGTTTCATTTACAATAAAATCTACAATTTGTTTTTGCTCTCTCGGGTCTGGCATAGCTACTTTAATACTTGAAAGTCTGTCAACACTCAGATTAAGTTGGGTTCCCTCAATACTTTCACAAATAAATACTTCCTTCATTGATTTTAACAAGTAAAACAAATATTCGGTAAGGTTTTTCTTTGAAAAGAAACCCACAACACTATCTGGGAAGCAGGCATCAAAGTCCAGAATAGCTATATCACCGATATTTGCGGCGATTGTAATCACGACAGTACCTTTGGGAAACATTTTGCTTACACTGTAACCCCATTCATTTAAAGTTTGATGGTATGTGGTTATGAACTTTTCAGTTTTTGTCACATCACCTGTCTGAATGAAAGGGTATTTCCCTCCATATAGTCTTTCATCATTTCTTGGACGATGTGAGAATTTACCCCTCAACATTCTGGCGGCAAATTTTAATTCCATTACTTCCCAGCTGATTGGCACCTTACCTAATCTTATATCACCATTATCTTTCAAAATAACCATAGAGTCAATCCCTTTGGTCACTGCTTTATTGATAATGCCTGTTTTCTGCAATTGCATGTTTTTCAAAATCATCAAGATATTCCCGTAGGATTTTTACTTTTTGCCATCTCCGGGATTGAATGAGGAGGGCTTTGAATTTAGACAACTCCTTCTCTATTCTTTTTTCAAGGGCCTGCAATTTGTTTGTTTAACATTCCAGTTATCAGGTATGTTAATATCTCTTTTTCCCTCGGAGTGAGCAACCCGATTAAATGCCTTGCCCTATCCACTTCCTCTTTTGCCGAGTTTAATCTCCGGCTTAATGCTAGCGCCTCAGAAACAGACCTGATTAATTCATCATCTTAAACGGTTTCTCCAGGAAATTGACAGCACCGTTTTTCAGAGCCTGCACACTCATGGGAATACTGCCAAAACCGGTAATAAATATAATGGGGAGCTTTGAATCGCAAGAGATCAGTTCATGCTGGAGGTCGAGACCGCTTTTCCCTTCCAGATTAACGTCAAGTAGAATACATCCGGGTCCCTCAAATTGTTCCCTTGCAAGGTATTCTTCAGAACTGCAATAGGTTTCAACATGAAGATCTGACGCAGTCAGAAACAGAGAAAGCGATCTTCTGACCGAACGATCGTCATCGATAATAAAAACGGTCTCTGCTGTTTTATCCATTTTTGATGCTTTGAAGACTAAATGAAAACTCTGCACCCCCACCCGGGATATTTTCAGCCCTGATCGTTCCATTGTGTTTTTCTATGATTGCGCGGCTTAAAGCCAGTCCAATGCCGAACCCGCTTTCGCGCGATTCATTCTTAGAAAATTGAATTTAATCACATCCCGGAATTTATTATGGCAAATATAACACTTGTCTATCAACAAACTGAAGGTTAAATCTTGACGATTCATTAAACGAAACTCAATTCTGCAGAATCTGCTATTTCAGAATTTAGTAGCATTTAGCTTCATTTGGGTATACTTTGTAACAGCAATTCATTGGTTTTACGATTATAAAAAAAGGTTCCGTCTTTCAACGGAGAACTTCACGAGATCTTCAATTTTGAAGTTGATCTTAATGATTTCAAGGCCTTCGACTTTTTTTCCTTTTCCGATGTAGTTTTTTACAAAATTTTTCATGGCTGTGATTTTTAGGTGAAATTTTTATGCAGTGTATAATTAAGACCATGGAGGGGCACTCAAGTAGGAACTGGAATACCGAACACCTGCAGGATATGCCGGGAAAATTCTTGAATGAGTAGAACTTTTACCTTGGAATGGGATAATGGCTTTGCATAAGAAATAACGTGCAAGTTTACAAAAAGTTTGATTATTAGTTCATTGAATAAACCAGCCTGACTTACCAATACTTTTGCTGAATTCTTCCCGTTTGTTTGCATATCTATAAACAAAATTAATTACTATGAGAAAAATGGCAATGCTTGGTGTAATTCTATTTTCAGCCGCGTTGATAGTTGCTTGCAAAAAAGTAATACCAATCCTGGTTTTACACCAAACTGCACAGGTACATTTAAATTCTCAATAAAATCTTTATGAATCTCTGCGATGAGCATAATATTTATTTCAATATTTTTGCATGAATATACTCTTATTATCCAAACAATGTTTGTTTGCAGATATTAACCTAAACTGAATTAAATAACCGTGTATGATAAGAAGGTACGCCCTGCTAAAGTCGGCAGGTCTTACCCTAAAGATTCTTGAGAAATGAAGAAGATCACAGTTATTTTAATCTTTTAGGCAATACCTTATACGGTTTTTGCTCAGGACAAACAAACTACCAGCGCTGCTGCAACTACAAGCGAAATCAATACCATTTTCGGAAAAGGTGGTGTAAGTTCAGTGTTTAAATAATTATTTCACTCGTTTGAAAACTTTTCAATGATTTAATTTGTCTTAATAGTAATCAAAACTGTCGATTTATGAAAAATTTTACTCTCAGGTTTTCCTTACTTCTGCTGTTTGCAGGCTCCACTTCGGGAATCTATTCCCAGACATGGCAATATGGAGCACCCTTTGACACCGCTGCGCCTCCTTCGGTATTTTCCAAAGTAGCGTGCAGCTATCCGCGAACCTACCTCCTCGACTCGCTCAAATTCCCTTATCCCACTACTTCCTGGTTCAAATGCCTGTTCCTTTCAAGGAATATTAATAATGTTTATCCCGATAGCATGGCCGGCTGGTCGCCGGTATTTACCTATCCCTATGCCGTTGGTTTGGGGACCATGCCGGTACCAGGGTATGTATCATACTCAAAAGCCTGTGACAGATTAGGGCTCGGTTACCAGCCTTATGCGGTTTCGGTTTTCTCAAACGGGTTTCCGGGAACCAATTCCGTCACTTTTTCCTCGGGCTTTGACTGGTATTTTGGCGCGGTTGATTCTACTCTTACTCCGGATATTATAGCATTCAAGCCATTCATCAAAAAATACGATGACCTGTCGGTCACACTGAAATACCGGCGTGTAGACGGCCAGCCTGGCTATATGGAAGCTCCCATTGTCAAAGGTATGCCGTACGTCACAATGAAATATTCAGGATTGACCCCGTACTTTGCTTCACAGGGACGCACACTGAATGCCTTTTCCACCGACGGGATAAACTACACAAACCTTCCCAACCCCGGCCCCGTTCAGGCCACGAGTAATATGTTCATCCTTAAAATGGCTGCTGATGGTGGAGGTGATAATTACATCTATTACGTATTGTATGCTTCCGATACTGTTACCGTTAACATTTGGTTCAATTATATGGGCCAGGGATCTGCCTTTCAGGGGGCCCTGATCTTTCAAAACACTTTTACAGGTTACCTGCGTGCTGCATATCTTGGGGCCAGAGCAAACCCAGGTACTCAGTATGATGACACTCAAAAAATGGCCCAAAAGCTGCTGGTGCTGAACAATTATTGCAGGTTTTACCCGACCGGCGGCACTTATTCTGCATCTGTCGACAATGGTGCTGACACCGCTGACATGAAATTTCAGTGGACCAGCAACGACCCGTCAAACGATTCCCTTTTAATGTTGGCTCTTCCGCATCACCTTGATATCCTAAGTGCATCAACATCCAAAGATACCGTCCTGACGCAATACCAGTGCATCAAGGGCCAGCTTACCGCTATCCATGGAATAACCTGGAATATGCAGGAACCTTTGATCAACGCAGGGTGGATATCGCCTCAACATAACCTTGCAAATAACACCATCGATAAATATCGCCATGAGCTTCTGGCCACTCTCAAAGGGGATAGTGACACCATTGCCGGTGCCACCGCTTTCCAGCCAGGGTACCTCAACCAGGTCAATACCTCAACGTATTTTGGAGGGAAGCAGCTGGCTAAAAAGGGCCGCCTTGCTGTGATCGGGGATGAGCTGGAAACCTGGTTCCCGTCGGCTGACTCTGTGTCTAAAACCATTCGTGATACGCTGAAAACAGAAATGAACCAATGGCTTGACGGCACTCCGCTGGTACTTTTGCCCGGCTGGCTGCAAAACGCCTTCAGGTATGATACCGTTTACGGGGGATTGGTAAATTTGATTGATCAGAATCATGTAGGCGCCGATTTCGGCAACTCAGTTTATACTGACCACCACTTCCATTATGGGTATTTTCTATACGCGGCTGCAGCCCTTGCCAAAGGAGATTCTGTCTGGGCCCGAACCTACAAACAGAAAATCCTGCTTTTGGCAAGAGATATTGCCAATCCATCCACCGCCGACAAGTATTTTGTCAAACAACGGAACAAAGACTGGTACGACGGTCATTGCTGGGCCCAGGGCCTTTCGGATGCAGCGGGTGTTGGAAACAATCAGGAAAGTACCAGTGAGTCGGTAAATGCATGGTATGGAATGATGCTCCTTGGCCAGGCGCTGGGGGATAAAAACCTGGAAAATACCGGACGCCTTTATGCATCCACAGAGATCAGGTCGGCAAAAAAGTACTGGCAAATCAGACCAAATTCCCATTACCCGGCCAAGTATACCGATTTTTATAAGGTGGTAGGAAATCTCTATGCTACAAGTATTAATTCGCTGGTAGCATTCGGTGACCCGGGTGACCCCATGATGGTATATGGAATCCAGATGATCCCGACCACTCCGGTTAATTATAATCTGCTGTATGAACCATGGAGCGATTCTCTTTATTATGGTTATTACATAAATGCCCCAATGTTCACCTCTGATTCTGCAACGAACCTGGAACTCCAATGGGCAACAGTAAATTTAGCAGCGTACAGTCTTTCAAAGCCCGGGCATGGATATGCATATTACCGGAAAATGCTGGATAACTATTTATATTACTCAGATAACGCTACCCGGAATATAGTGAATTACGATGACGGGGAGAGCAAAACCAATGTCCTTTATAATTCCATTGTAAGCGCCGCAGCAAACGGACTTCATTATAAGTTACTGCTTGATGTCAAGATGAAGGTGGTCAGTGAGGATACCATGGGAAATTGCCAGGGGAAAATCGAAATTGATGTCCTTAACAGTGACCAGGCAGACCCTCCATTCCATTATTATCTGCAACTCCCCGGCAGTGACAAAGAAAAGTATTACAAAAGCAATTCCATCGACCACTTATGCCCGGGAACATACTTGCTGACTGTCATTGACGGGGAGTTCAACATTGGGTTTGGAAGTGTGACCGTTAAGAATTTATTATCGGTAAATGAGAACACTATTGACCACAATATCCTTATCTATCCGAATCCTTCGTCAGATGGCAGATTTACCGTAAACTGGGGGAATACCGGGAAAAAAGCTGTTGAGATCCTCATTAGCAATCCCAGCGGCCAACCAGTATTTTCAGAAAAATTAGCCTCCGAGGCAACAGGTAGTCAAACGATAAACCTGGAGGGCCAGCCAGCCGGAATTTATACAATAACAATAATCTTTGCTACCGGGGAAAAAGGACATGCGAAAATTGTGAATTATAATCGCTTTTAGTGGACAAAACGGTCACGCAGACCATCTGTGAATGAGGCTCAGATAAGTTAAGAAACTTTAAAAATACAAAGAGATTCTTTCAGATAAAGCTGATTTAGCTTATATTTGAGGTCACTTGATATAATTGACCAAGAAAGATATATATAAGGATCTACAGATCTCTTTAAAATCCAGAAATCATGAAGAATTTTTCGAAATTCTGTATTTACTCTTTAATTACAATAGGAGTATTCTTCTTAGTAATAAGCTGTTCCAAAAAGACTGATGATAACAACCCTTCGCCAGCACCCAATACAGTTACCGACATTGACGGCAATGTGTATCACACTTTAGCGATTGGCACCCAGGTATGGATGGTTGAGAACCTGAAAACAACCCGGTTAAATGATGGCATCTCCATACCATTGATAACAGATAATACAGCATGGAGTAAATTGAGCACTCCCGGATATTGCTGGTATAACAATGATGCCGCTGCTTACAAAAAAATCTATGGCGCTTTGTATAACTGGCATGTAGTAAACACGGAGAAACTTGCTCCTACAGGCTGGCATGTGCCCACCGATGCCGAGTGGGCCATACTTTCTGCATATCTTGGAGGAGACCTTATAGCGGGCGGGAAAATGAAATCTGCCGGCACCATAGAGGCGGGCACTGGCTTATGGTATTCCCCGAATTCCGGCGCAACCAACGAAAGTGGGTTTACAGCCTTTCCATCGGGCACCCGCGTCGGGAGTGGACCATTCGACCTCATGGGCCGCTACGGCTTCTGGTGGAGCTCTTCCGACTACCTTACAAGCAAAGCCTGGTACTGGAGCCTGGTCTTCAATTACAACTCTTTTGGCCGTGGTCTCAGTTACGAGCTTGACGGGTTTTCTGTGCGTTGCCTGAAGAATTAGGGTGTGCCACTTTTTTTTTATGCGGCTGCAAGTATTATCAGCTTGATTTCGAGAGAATTTCTTGGTACTTTTATTGTTTCTTAACTTATCGGAACAACATGCCGAAAAATCGATGAAAAACCTTGGCGTTTATTCCAGAATACTTTTAATGTTAATGTTCACAGGCTTTATTTTCCTGGCTTTAATGTCGGTTATGTATTATATAACCAGTAAGCAGGAAAAGCTAATGTTTAATTCATCACAGATGCTGTTGAACAAGGAGGTCAGTTCTTTGATCACGGTTAAAACAGAGTCACTTAAACAGGTCGTTTATGACTATACTTACTGGAATGATTTCGTAGAACATTTAAAAATAGTTGACACAAACTGGTATAACAATAATATTACAACAATTCTTACAACTTACCGGTTTGATTATGCCTGCGTCTACGATACTTCTTTTCATATCGTTCATGAAACAGCTTCAAAAGATTTCATGTCTCGTGAATTTATCCCCAAAGAGGCTCTTATTAAATTAGAAAAAACGGGATTTCTAAATTTCTTTCAAATCACTTCCGATGGAGTTGTTGAGATAAGCAGTGCTTCTGTTCATCCTGATAATGACCCTTTTCATACTCTGACAAAACCCAGCGGTTACTTGTTCCTGGCGAAAAAGTGGAATAACGATTTTCTCCAGGAATTGACAAACCTGAGTGGCGCAACAACAAAACTCTCAGCACCTTCCGACACTGTTGTAACCAATAGTAAATATTCAATTTCCACTTTTCAGAGATTACCAGATTTGGAAGGGAATGAGGTTGCCAGGATCATTTTTATCAGATCATCTGATTCATTGAAACTACATCACCAAATGACAGTTTTCATGCTTCTGATTGTGCTCGGGTCTATAATTTCGACATTGCTTATTTTTCATTTCACATCCCGGAAATGGATTAGCAAACCATTGAAATTGGTTACAAGTATACTTAAATCGGGTAATACTTCCGATGTTAATGAACTTCAAAAATCTAACAGTGAGTTCAGGCATATCGGATTTCTCTTCAGTGAGTTCGTTAATCAAAAAGATGAACTTCGGCAGGCCAAAGAAAAAGCTGAAGAAAGCGATCGGCTCAAATCAGCATTTTTAGCCAATATGAGCCATGAAATACGCACTCCTATGAACGGTATACTTGGTTTTGCCGAACTATTGAAAGAAAAGGAGTTAACAGGCGCAGAACAACAAAAATATATTCGTATTATTGAGAAAAGCGGATTACGGATGCTCGGTATTATCAATGACATTGTTGATATATCAAAAATTGAATCCGGCCAAATGGAGATTTCCATGTCGGCAATGAATTTAAACGAGCTGGTCGAATCTATTCATTCCTTTTTTAAACATGAAGTTGAAAGAAAGGGAATGCAGATTTACTATAAAAATTCGTTACCGGCTAAGGATACGATGATAATTACAGATGGAGGAAAAATCTATTCAATCCTGGCTAACCTTGTCAAAAATGCCATCAAATTTACACGAACAGGCTTCATTGAGTTTGGCTATGAGAAAAAGGGCGAAACCCTTGAATTTTTCGTAAAAGATTCTGGTATAGGGATTAGCCAGGAACAGAGAGAAATTATTTTTGAAAGATTCAGACAAGGTAGTGAATCCCTTACCCGAAATTATGAAGGTTCAGGATTGGGGTTATCTATTTCAAAAGCCTACGTGCAAATGCTTGGTGGAAATATCCGGGTTGAAAGCGAAGAAGGAAAAGGCTCGTTATTTTATTTCACTATACCTTATATACCTTATCAGAGCGAAAAAAATTCAATTAGCAAGGCTGAAGGCGATGAAGGAGAGGGGAATCGAAGATTCAACCTGAAAATATTAATTGCCGAAGATGATGAAACCTCGGTTGATTTTATTACAGAGGTAGTTCGAAAATTCTGCCGTGAGGTACTGTATTCAAAGACTGGAATAGAAACCATTGAGTCTGTCCGTTACAAACCCGATATTGATCTTGTTCTGATGGATATCCGTATGCCTGAAATGAACGGATATGAAGCCACCAGGCAAATCCGCCAATTTAATAAAGATATTATCATTATAGCACAAACAGCCTATGCCCTTTCAGGTGACAGGGAAAAAGCAATTGAGGCAGGATGCAATGATTACATTTCAAAGCCCCTGAATAAAAATGAATTAATCGCCTTGTTGGAAAAATATTTCAACAGAAGTTAAAGAATATATTAATCTGTCGTGAGCAAATCTATTACAATAATAGGAAGGTGTTGGTAATTGATGATTTTGCGCACAAAACACGCCTTGTTTATACCTTGAAATACTTTCTGATCAAGCCTCTGAGTTCTTCAAGAACCAAAGGTTTGGAGATAAAGTCATTACATCCTGCCTGAATTGCCTTTTCCCTGTCGCCGGTCAATCCGAAAGCCGTTTGAGCTATGATGATTACGTCTTTGTTAAACTTGCGGATTTGACGGGTGGCCTCGAATCCATCCATCACGGGCATCTTTATATCCATAAGAAACAGATCAATGTCGGGTGAGTTCCGGCAGGCCTCAACAGCTTCTATTCCATTTTCGGCTGTTACAATTTCCCTGCAATACTTCCGGAGCGCTTTAGATAGTAATAATACTGATACTTCATCGTCTTCGGCGACCAGGATCTTCAGGTTTACCAAAGGATTATCCGAATCGGATACCAATGAAACATCCCCTTTAACAACCTCAATGTTTGTCCCGGTATTGTGAGGGAGAGTGAAATAAAAGGTTGAGCCTTTCCCAGGCTCACTTTCTAGCCATATCTTTCCGCCAAGCAATTCCACATAGGCTTTCGAAATGGATAATCCCAGCCCGGCCCCTTCAGTAAAATGACTGGTCAAATCATTGCCTTGCCTGAAGCGATGGAAAATAAGTTCTTTCTTTGTTTCAGGCACGCCTATTCCTGTATCTTTCACATAAAGCTCAAGGTAGTCGCCCTTTTTTTCAACGCCCATTTCTATAAAGCCGGTATTGGTATATTTAAGGGCATTGCCAACAAGGTTGGTGAGGATTGCATAGAGTTTTTCCCGGTCTGATTGAATGATAGTTGTTTTTAATGGCAGTCTGTTTTGAAACAGAAGCATCATTCCTTTTTGTTCAACCTCCGGTTTGAAAAAGGAATAAACGAACTGCATCTGATCGCTGATGTTGATTTCGGACATGGAGACCTGCATTTGTCCCGATTCTATTTTCGAAAAATCAACAATGTCGTTGATGATATTGAGCATTCGTTTGCCGCTTCTTTCAATTATTTTAATATAAGCTTGCTGTTCCTCACCTGTAAGGTTAGGTTCTTTCAGCAGTTGAGCAAAACCCAGAATTCCGTTCATAGGCGTACGGATTTCGTGGCTCATATTGGCAAGGAAGACCGATTTCAGACGATCGCTTTCTTCGGCTTTTTCTTTGGCCTGGAATAATTCAAGCTCAGCCCGTTTGCGTTCGGTTATATCTGTGTTAAAACCATACCAGGTCATACTGCCATCAGCCAGCTTCTCGGGTGTTGATCTGGAGTAGATCCATTGGATTGCCTTGCCTGGAATCTGCACTCTGAATTCACAGGTAAAATATGTCATATGCTTTGCCGAATATTCAATGTCACCAATTACTCTTGCTGAATCTTCGGGGCAAATCACTCTGCCAATCGGAGTGAAGTCATCAATAACATCTTCAGGTGAACAACCAAACATATCCCTGATGCCTTCTGATGCAGTAGGAACGTAATATGTCCCGTTGGGCCTCCTGGTAAACTGAAAAATCAATCCGGGCGCATTTTTAGAGAGTTTTCTGAATTCGATGTCTTTTGCCCGGACCTTCTCCTCCGCCTGCTTGTATTTTGTGATATCCCAATTAGTGCCGATCATCCGCAATGCCTTACCTGAATTATCGCGCTGAACGATGCCAAGAGCTCTGATAGTATGAACAGAACCATCGGGCCAGCTCACCCGGAACTCAGTGTCAAATTCTTTTTCGCCCTCGATTGCCATCAGGATTTCCTTGTCGCCACGTTCCTTATCATCGGGATGAACTCCATTCCGCCAGGCTTCATAAACTCCGATGAAATCCTTTTTTTGAATGCCATAGAGTTCATACATCCGATCGTCCCACATCAGAACATTGTTGATGATATCATAGTCCCACACACCCACACCGCCGGCACGGGCAGCTAATGATAAGCGGTCGGATAATTGTTTCACAGCATCCTCGGCATGTTTTCGCTGGGTGATGTCAATAAACGAAGCTATTATTTTGTGATTTCTTAACATGGCGATAGACATAAGTGCGTGTCTGATTTCGCCTGTATTTTGATAGAAAGTAAATTCGTATTTTTCAGGGGCATCGTTTGGGTTTAGCAGTCTGCGGCGGTTATATTCTTTTAATCGCTCAAGATCTTCCGGGGGTATTTGTCGGGTCCAGCTCGTACCAATCACTTCCTGCTTTGAGCAACCTATAAGCTTGCAATATTCTTCATTGACCATTGATATGGTCGTATCCGGTTCAATAATAGCCATTGCTGCTGAGCTGTTTTCGAAAATTGCACGAAAGGTTTCCTCGCTTTCCTGCAGAGCGTCATTCGCCTTTTTGCGCTCAATGTTAAATTCCTGAAGTTCCCCAAAAAGCTCTTCCTTTGTTTTAGTCTGATCGTTCATGGTTTTTTCATTCAGAAAGTGTAAAATAAAAGGTGCTTCCTTTTCCTTGCTGGCTCTCGACACAGAGCTTCCCACCATGTTTTTCGATGAACTCCTTGCAGATGATAAGGCCGAGTCCTGTACTGGGTTCGCCTTCGGTGCCTTTGCGGTTTGTATTCTCATCGAGACGGAAAAGATTAGACATCAGGTGTTTATCAATACCGATACCGGTATCTTGGATCGAGATCTCAACGTTATGATTGGAAAGGAATTTGGCGGAAATTGTGATTTTACCACTAACGGGTGTGAATTTAACGGCATTCGAGACCAGATTGCGTATAGTTGATCCCAGCATGTACTTATCGGCAATGACTACAAGATCCTCAGGAACTTCATTTTCTATGTGAATTCCCTTATTATCAGCAGGGTCCTGGGCGGGCTTGATGCTTTCTGCAATGACATCCTTCAGCAATAATGGCAAAGGCTCAAACGGGATAAGGCCCCTTTTCATACGCGACCACTCCAGAAGGTTCTCGAGTAAAGCAAAAAGATTGGTCGCTGAGTTTCGCATACTCCCGGCTATCTTTTGAAGTTCTTTTAATGAAAAAGTATCCAGTCCATCAGCCAGCAAATGAGTGAAGCCAAGGAATACATTGAACGGGCTGCGCAGATCATGGGCAATGATCGAAAAGAATTTGTCCTTCTCGGCATTTGCTCTTATCAGTTCTTCGTTTTTAAGCGCTATTTCAGCTTCTGTTTTTTTTCGTTCCGTAACATCGCGAACAATGGCAACTACTTCATCAGGGCCGTTAGGTACCATCCGAGCCTCAAAATCGCGAATCCCTTTCTCTGGGAATAGCAATTGATATTCAAACTCCTGCATTTGCCTGTTCTGAAGGCAAAGACGTATTCTTTCATCGATAAGGTCGGCAAATTCAGTGGGCATGATGTCCCGGTTTTTCAAGCCGATAATTGACTGTGTTTGATAAGCAAGGTCTTCGGTTGCAGCTTTATAATCAATGTAAACTCCCTCGCTGTTTACCATAAACATCATGTCGGGGATAGCTGTAATAAGCGCACGTGCATGGCTCTCGCTGTTTCTCAGGGCTTTTTCCATCCGTCGGCGAGCGCCGATGTCTCTTCCTTCACCAAGTATTGCAACTGGTTTTCCCTCAGCGTTCCGTATGAGGCTGAATTTATTTTCCAGCCAGACGGTAGTGCCATCTTTACAGTAATATTCAAGTTCCAAAGTATTGAGGGGTGAATAATCGTCATGGGTGGCAACCTTTTGCATCTCCCTTTGAAACGATTCCAACGCCACTTTGAGTGATTCAGGCGCAAGGTTCTTTTCCATCGGCACCTCTTTTATTTCCTCCAACGTAAAGCCACGCAACTTTTCAGAGGAAGGACTTTGGTACGTGACCCTGAAATCCATATCCATCAGCCAAACAATGTCGGTCATATGATCGGCCAGCAAGCGGTATTTCTCGTCACTGTCATGAACAGCCTTTTCGGAATGCATTTTTTCGGTAATATCAGTTGCGCTTACAAGGCATTGTGAGCCATCGCTCCTGATAATCCCAGAAAGGTGGACATTTATGGGAGTATCGTCATCACGCAACAGGACCAGATCGCAAGACTCATTTATTTTGCTTTCGAATACTTTCTCGCAAAAAAGATAGAAGGTTGTTAAAGACTGCCTGGAAACAAAAAGGCCAAACCGCCGTTTTTTTAAATAGTCGCGGGTTTTGCCGAGCATTTGCGATCCGAGAAGATTTAACTCAATGATCTCACCCTCCTTTGAAAGAGTAAAATAACCCGAGGGTGCAAAATCGTATAGTTCAGAATACTTGTTGGCTGCGGATTCTGCCTGCAGTTTTCCCTTCACCAACTCTTCATTCTGCAGTTCAAGCTCTATCTTATACACTTCAAGATCGTGGATCAACTTCAGAGTCTCAGTATCTAATGACTTGATCTGCAGTTTTCCTGACAGTTCTGCATTTTTCTTTCTCAACCGATCTTCGGCTTTCTGCCGCAGGATTGCAGCGGTTTCTGATTTTTTATCGGATTTTTTCAAAAGTATCTAAGAGTTAAGGCGTTGAAAATGAAAGAGGCCTTGCCAAAGATACATTATTCCGGGATATAATCGTAATTTTGAAGTTGAAGCGTTATTTTTTTCGACGGAATCAATGCTTCTGCATAGGCCATGTAGTTAAGACCGTTTTTGAGTCTCGTGAAAGTCCCCGTGAAGTAGACGATGTCTTTGTTATATATCGAGTGAACTTCTATATATTCGGAGATGTTACGTATGAGGAATGTTTTGGGCATTTTAGCGCCCTGTTCATTGCTGGTTTTTCTTGAATTGACGATCTGGTTTGTCAGTTTCGAAACTTCAGGGCCTTTGATCTGAGCCATTATCTTCTGCAAGGGATAAACCCCAGAGATCATCAGGAAAAGCAGTATGAATTTTTTCATAATCATGATTTATCAGTTACTTCAGTGGGCATCAAGGCCATGCAGCATATGTATCATGTGCAGCATGGATTTCAGGATCTCATCCATATACTCATTTACGGCTTTTACGCTGCCGGGAAGGGTAAACACCAGCGTCTTGCCCATAACCCCTGCAACAGAGCGGCTGAGCAAGGCCTGTGGTTTCAGGGCTCCGTATTTCATTCTGATCATCTCCATGATCCCCGGTATTTCCTTGTCGAGCCTGGGTTTTATGATATCCACAGTAAAATCCCTGAAGCCTATGCCTGTACCGCCGGTAGTGATCAGAATATCGACGAGTTCATCTTTTGCCTTGTGTACCAGTTCTTCGAGTTTATGAGGATCATCGGGAATCAGCGAATGATGGATATATAGATTCAATCCCTGCTCATGAAAAAATGAGTGTAAAATCTCCTGAAGCCTCGCTCCCGATTTATCCTCATACTCTCCCGAACTGGCCCGGTCGCTGAGTGTGATCACCAGCGCCCTGAACATTTTCGGGTGAAATTCCAGCACATCCCCTGCACGGATCATTCCCGGGTTGAGAACACGTGCAAAAATCCCTTCCTTAGGCATCACGCAGTCACCCGTTTCCTTGAAAATTGCACACGAAGTCCCATGACATTCCTTGCCGATCTGGGTTACTTCGATCTCTGACTCGCCACAGGTAAACCGGTCGAGAGGATGAACCTGGGTATAATCAAAACCTTCCAGGCTGATATTTTCGGCAAACTCACCGGGAAATATCGTACGGCCAGCCTGTTGCCTCGTTTTCCTGATGCTGTTCATGCCCAGTATGCTGATCTGCCTGTTCCATTGACCTGAATGGGCATCGCCCTCAACACCCTGTTGGGTCAGGTTGATCTCTTTGACAGGCGTTTTTATCGTGCCTTTGCCTGCTGAAATGTTTACCGAAACTACTTTAAACTGCTCCATTTTATACGGAATTACCATTGATGTCTTCCTTTGATTTGCTTACAAGTCTGATCTCATCGATCTGCATTGTTTTATCGGCCGCCTTGCACATATCATAAACCGTGATCAGGGCCACCGAAACCGCCGTTAGCGCTTCCATCTCTATCCCTGTTGGTCCGGTACATCGTGCCAGGCTTTCGATCCTCACCCCGGTCTTATCGAGGCTCGCCTTCACTTCCATTTTTGTTATACTCAGCGGATGGCATAAAGGGATAAGTTCAGAAGTCCTTTTTCCCCCCTGAATGCCCGCGATCTCTGCCACGGTCAGTACATCGCCTTTCTTCATCTTATTCTGGCGGATGAGTTTGATCGTAGCCCCGGCAAGGGTTATATGGCCTGTTGCTTCGGCCGTCCTTATCTGCGGAGGCTTAGCCGATACATCGACCATGCAGGCCTTACCGGATTGGTCAATATGAGTTAGTTTGGGCATACCTTAAGAAAATGGTGAAATGGTGAAATGGTGAAATGGTGAAATGGTGAAATGGTGAAATGGTGAAATCGTAAATCCCAATCATCCTCCAATATTATGAAAAAAACCCGTTGTATTCGACAAACCTTTTTCAGGTTTCATCCCAACTGCTTGTTCTATAGCTTGTTTAATCCCAAGACTGCGGATGTCGAATTCGAGATCGCTGAACAAACAGGGTTTGATTTTGCCATTAGCGGTCAACCGCAGCCGATTGCAGCGCTCGCAGTCGCCACCATGTCCGTTTTCCACAATAGTGAAACTGCCTTCTCCCAGGTTCATCTGGTGAATGAAGCGGACCTCAAGTCCGTTGTCCAGGCAAAATTTACGAACGGCAACGGCGTCTGGCTCATCGGATGAGTTCTGGATGACACAGTTTATTTTAATTGGCCTAAGGCCTGAATCCCTTGCAGCCTGTATCCCTTTTAATACCCTGTCGAGGTCGCCGCCCCTGGTTATCCAACGGTATTTCACCGGGTCGATGGTGTCGAGGCTGATATTGATCCTGTGAAGTCCGGCTTCGGCCAGAGGAAGTGCAAACTCCTCAAGCAGTATGCCGTTGGTGGTAAGCCCCAGGTCAGTGATGCCGGGAATAGCTGCCACCTTCGCTATAAAGGGAACAAGGCCTTTTCGTACAAGAGGTTCTCCCCCGGTAATCCGCACTTTATCAAT
>Ga0194063_10000939_pt1 | contig 19917 bp, 35 predicted proteins | sample SepL3720m_MetaG_FD_155459 | JGI IMG/M metagenome (GOLD analysis project Ga0194063, IMG submission 155459) | Anoxic zone freshwater microbial communities from boreal shield lake in IISD Experimental Lakes Area, Ontario, Canada - Sep2016-L373-20m | ecosystem: Environmental > Aquatic > Freshwater... | reverse complement strand
TTTGGTTTTAGATTATATAATTAAGGTAGGGAAACTCATGTCTCCCTACCTTAATTATGTTTTTATTTAAAGCGCACCAAATTCTTCAGCTTCTACTGGAGTTTCAACAGCACTAGTTTTTTCAGCTGCAAATGCAATTGAAATTTCTTCTTTATTATCATGTTTGATATATTCATCAGATATTTTAACATCATCAGAATAGAAAGTTTTACGATAAATAGGTTGATCTTCCAATGTACATACAATACCTGTAGAACCTGCTACTTTGATATCACGATTTGGATCTTTATCATTAAATGGTGTAAGTGATTCACGAACAACAATTTTGCCCTCAATAAATTCACCTGCTGACCAATCAAATCCTTTAAGATCAGATACTGTTCCTGGGATTAAAGTTGATAATGATTTTTTACGAGCCCATCCATTGTCATCTACAAGGGTACGAGTTTGTTCAACTCTAATATATCCATATTCTGGATTATTTTTAGATACCATAATGACATTTCCTGTTGCATCTCCTACAACTACTACTGAGTTTTTCATTGAATTTTTCATAAAATTGATTTTTAAATTGTTTTTGGATTGAGTCAAGTTATATAAAACAAAAAAGGTAGCTGACTCATCGGCTACCTTGTTGCTATCTAAACACCTATTCTAGACTAGGTGGTTTATTCTGATAATTCTGAATCTCCTGATTCTATGTTATTTGATGTTTCACCTTCATCAAGAGATGCTATATCCCTTGTGGCTGGTTCATCATCCTCAAATACATAATCTATTGAAGTATCATGTACTTCCTTGTCTGGTATTTCCCTATACTTATGGTTATTGGGAACCTTCTTTACTGATGAATCATACCATGGAGAAGATATATGTTCTCCATAATTGATACTAATTAGATACTGAATATCCTCATCTGTAAGAGCCAGGTATTGCTCTATGGACATTTCAACAACTTTTCCTGTAGGTAATTGATAAAGCAATTTCAATAAGTATTATATGAAAAGATACAACATACTCATATATAAACATATACAAATATATTAAATTTATATCACAAACTACTTAAGTAAGAAAAATGCTTGGACTAGTGTTGATGATAGTAAAACCCAACAAGACAAAGTAAAATACCTATTAGGTTTGTTACCATACCCCAAAATATTGTTTTACCCAATAGGTTAAAACGGGTATCAATCTTCTTCTTATACTCATCAAACTTATCTAGATAAACATATCGTTTTCTATCTGCAGTCTTTTTGATATAAGGTATTTTTTCTGTGTGCATCATAATCTTTAAATTAATTCAATATCTCCTACATCACATGGTAGGATAGCCTCATCTTTACAATTGTACCTGTCTACTTCAGAGTTCTCATTGCCTTCCTTATATACAGTATAGAATATAAAATATGGATCTGCAATATATAAGTCTATTGATTCTATTTCACATAGCATGCAATCCTGAAATAACAATTCTTTCATCCTTGTATTATCCCATCTCCAAGTTGGCAGGTTTTGTATCTTTACATAAACCTTATCCCCAACATTATATTTAGTTGATACATCAAGACCAACAAGTGCCTTTACCAAATGGCTTAATCCCACTGGGGTTTTTGCCAGGTTGTTTACAATTGCCTTGGCAATAATATGTGAATGAGAACACCCACTTAGGGCATTCTCAAGCACATCTATAAGTTCATTATCTTCAATATTCATGCTTAATTGTCTACTCATGATCTCCATTATTGTAATGATTGAGTGATCTCTCTTCATCCTCACCTTGTTCACGCCATTGTTGTTCTTGCTGATAGCAAGCTTGCTCATTAAGGTAATTCTGTAGATTATCAAAATCTTCAAGCTGTTGATCTATATTTAGAATCAACCAATCATTGAATACTGTTGTGTTCAGGTTACCCTGTGCTTGTGAGAAATCATCATTTATAAGCATTATGAAATCTTTCAGTTCATCTAGTGTGAATGTGTACATAGTGTATAGGTTTTAGATTATTTCTTTATCCATGATGGACATATGTTGCACTTTTGTACAGGAGTCCTAGTCTTCATGTGTTTGGGTTCATGCTTAACCACACATTGGTGGTAAGTATTGCTACTAAAGTGATTGCTTGATGTACAACTTACACTGAATGCTATTACAGCAAAGAATATAATTGTCATCAGAGCATACAAGGTTGTTTGCAAGTCTGTTGTTTTCATCTTGAGTTGGTTTTTAAGTTGTTTTGTATACAATCCTTACATTGTTTATCAAAGAATAGAATACTATTCTTAATGCATGTAGGACATGGTTTCTTCCATGCCCTATCAAATGCACCATCTGTTTTTAAATTAAGCTTTTTCATGGTTTATCAGTAGGTATAATTGTAAATAAAAGGGTTGTTGAGGGATTACTCCCCCAACATTGCCCTTACCTAAAACCAGGTCCCACTACAAACCTGATATCTATAGATCATCAAAGCTAAAGTCCACTTCATAGGACTTCTCAACAATGTGATCCACATCCATTAAATATTCTTCTACAAATTCTGAAAGAATCACATGATTCACTGGTTCAGAACTAATTGTGTGGTGGTATGCTTCAAGTATAGCCAATATTTCTTGTTTGTTGTACATTTTTAGTTGGTTTTTGGTTGGTTTAAATTATTAATTGTTAAAGGTTTGTTAACAGAACTATCCAGTATTATAGCCTATTACTAATCATCCATATGTTCTAATCAGCACCCTCTCTTTGGGATAACTCTGATATCATAAGGAATCAATTCACTGGGACTTACTGTTAATTATTCAGTCATTAAGATTTGATCTTAATGCAACTAGCTTTTTTAGCCAATTCAATTTGCTCAATTGATAGACCTGCTTTAAGTTCTTCAATTGTAACATTCATCCATGTTTGATCAATACTCTCAAATCCATCATACTCATGAATGGAGTATTCAAGTCTGGAGTCAATCTCTTCAACACCTAGATCAGCGCAATAACCTGATGCTTGTTTAAGGCCAAACTTAATAGCCTCATTTACAATAGCTTGGTTATCGCTTAAATTCCCAATATATTGATTTATAGGTAATAGACCAATATTGGTACAATGATCTACAAATTCTTCAGAGAATCCAAATCCTCCAAAGCACCTGTTAATTAAAATCTTTTTCATAGTGTATAGGTTTTAGATTAGTTACTTGATATGGGCACACATTCCCAAATTGTAGAGTCAGACTTTCTCATTTTTGCAACCTCTGTTCTCTGTACTTTTTCCCAATAGGTGTGTATCCTTTGGGTTTTGGTAAATCCATTGTGGTATTTACCATGTGCTGGTCTTAATGCTCCATTACATGCAGCAGTTAAGAGAATCACTGTGATTAATACTAATGTTTTCATTATAAGTTTTTAGTTGGTTTTACTTTAATCCCTCTGCACTCAGTTGTAATAAGGCTACGACTTTATTGCCTTAATTCAGCAAGTATTACTACTCCTGCTCGTTAGATTACAACTGATATGCATTGGGAGCTGATTAATGCTGAGCAATTAGGATTTTAACCTATTAGGACATCATTCCAAAACCAAGTCTTAATTAATCAGGTAGTTTCACATCTTATCTCCACCTGTATCAGACCAGAGGTTCTACATCCGTATAAATAGGACAACTAAGATGCTTATGCTACGTGAGTTGTGGTGCATTATCATAAAATTCATCAAATCTATCATCATCTTCATCAGATAAATGAGTTTCATTAAAATCATTAGCTATATCACCATTGAGTTTAAACTCTTGCTTTTTAATGATTACTTTAACCTTATGTTTGTTACTATTATTCACAATCATTTTTAAGGTATTACGCAAATGGTTAATATCCATATCATCTATAGATATGGACTTACCATTACGCATTTTCCAGTAAACAGGTTGATTACTCATATCTTACTTTTTTACAAGTAATTAATGTTTTATCAAAAAGAGTAATACATTTCATATTATCCCAAGATTGAATTGAATAATATAATGAATAATTATTTGGAATTGGATATAATTGTAGTTGAACTTCTTTTGGTAGTTCATTTATATCAATTTGGATAGCATCTCTAGGTATCATTTTGTTGGCATATTATTACAACTTGCCAGTTGCTTGTTAAGTGAATAAAATGGGAGCATTTCACTCCCTTTGTTTTTAAAAATATTCTTCATCTTGATCAACAAAACCAATTTCCTGATTAACATACCTTAATCCTTGAGAGTTTATAGGATGAATAATAGGTTTGATTGATTTATAATGAACAATAGATTCTTCAAGATTTTTTATTTTATCTCTTTGTTCATCTTTCCACCAACCCAATTCTAATTGGTCTTGATATTCATCATCATCATCAATTAGAAATTGTGGTTTACTTCTTCCAGCATTTTGCAATTCTTCTTTAGCTAATGCTAATTCCCTTTTAAGACTTTTTATGAAAGCTCTTGGGTGTGATTCAAATGATATTTCTTGTTCCATTTTGTTTTACATTTTTACAACTGCCGTTGCTTGTTATTTATATCTACACTATTAGGTAGTAGATTACACCTTTAATAAATCCCTCTGCAACTCAGTTGTAATAAAAGGTTCAAACCTTTAAATAGAGTCTCCATGTATATCTGAACATCTATATTACAACTGCTCACCCTTGGGAGCTGATTAAATACCCTTGCAGGTGTCCTTATTGGGGAACTTAAATTAATCAGGTAGTTTCACATCTTCCTGTCCCTATTTAAAGTTATACCAGAAGAAGTCTTTATATCTACGTGAGAATGATGCATTAATAGAGAGAGGTTTCTTTTGGTACTCTCTCCAACTTACCCGCTTGCTAAGACTTTACTGTTGGCTCTAACATCCCAAAGCAATAAGGGAAAGGCTCATCGGTAGATTTTCATAAGACTAAGCTTTGTGTTATGGTTGTCAAGCCACTGCAATTTGACCATCCAGTGTGGTGGATTCTTGCTAAAGGAATACTCTTACCAAGGTTATAACTGGGTTCTTTAAAAAACAATACCAAGCCTTCTTGCTACTTGATATCCAAACAAGTCCCCGTATACAAAGACATGTTTTTGGTAGATATCCCCACCATTTGTCCCTACAAGAGGACATTTGGATTAACTTCGCTATTACAGCAAGTGATACTGGGTGTTAACAATCTTTAAAAACAAGGATTACTCCCCTGTTTGTTCTTGCGGCTCTTCTTCAGCCTCAATAAGTGTATAGTTCTCATTGATTTGATCAATGATTACATCAGCTGCTTGATTAATAACATCTTGACTATTAGCACATGCTACTTCATAAAGCAATGCTCTCAAGTCTTTTCTTTGGATAGGTTCTCCTGCTTTCATAGTGGTTTCTTATTAGGTTATATGGTAAGTGAATTAAGTTGTGGTGGTTGTTATTCTACTTATCATCTAAGTAGTAGACATAAACAATACAATAGAACATATCTTTTTATGCGTGTAATACACATTAGTAAGGATAGCCATATATTGCAGTATAATAGAAAATGTGTAAAAAACACAAGTTAGTCAAGGTTAAAGAATAGGGTATAGGTGTTCTAGCTAACATATCTCACTAACACTCAATGAGTTAGACCATGTTACTTAAAGTAAAACTTCACCATTTGGTTTAATAAAACAGAGAAGTTAATCACTGTTTTATCTAATAGAACCCATGGTAGTATATAATAACAAGCTATAAAACATAGTAAGTATGCTTGAATGGTGTATGATATACCATAATTCAACAATACTTGTTTTTGTAATAGCTTGATTATCAATATCAAAGTCTACTTGTTACACAGGCTGGAGACAACTTTATTATACTTCAACACGAGAAGTTATTAACCACTTAACAAAATGGCACCTAGGTAGTTTTTAATTAAAAATAACAAGCACAAGGATATAATCCCTTGTGCTTGTTAGGTATGCATAACACTATTTCTTTTCAGATACAGGTGCTACACCAATTCCAAACTTCGCAAGTAGTTGATTTGCAACCACAATTGAGGTCTGCACAAGAACTTCTTTACCGTAACTACTTGCCTCTTCAAGAGCAAGTTCAATGTTGGTTTGTTCAACATAAACATTGCCTTTAGAGCTGATGTTTACAGTTGAAGATCCTTTGCGTTTAAAATCAGCACGAGGATACCACAATGCAAACCCTTCTTCGGATTCTTTATAGAAAGCACCTTGCTTAGTACGATAAAGTTCCATGGAAGCAACATCATCTTCATTGGTAAGATCAAGATGAAGTTCATAAAAAGAGTGCAAAATAACTTTGTTATTTTCGTCTCTCAAGGCAATTTTAGAGCCTTTAACAGTTGCGGGATAAGATCCCAAGAATTTAGCTGTGATCATTTTTTTTTGGTTTTTAAATTATGTTTAATTGTTATCGTCAATAGAGGGAGTTTAAAAGGAAAGTTTTTTGAGTTTAAAATCCCAAAGTATATCAAAAAAAATGAATAGCATAAAACATAGTTCTTATAATCCACTCAAGGAAAAGAATTATTTGTTTTATACTATCCACTCTTTTAATAGCGGGAGTTTAAAAGGAAATAAGAATGGTAGTAAACTGATGTAACTCAGTTCACTACCATTAAACTAACCACTAGTTGCTTCCATGCTCTCTATGTCTTTCCCCTGTTTCTTTTTTCTTTGGTGCTGTTACTACACACCAAATAAAACTAAAGGGTAGACATATAAGCGCAATAATGAATGTTTCTGTTGGATACATGGTAGCCAACAATGCGATGAACACAACCACTAAGATTGTGTATACAAGAAAAGCTTTTTTAGTTATCATTTGGTTTAGGTTTTAATTAGTTATAAAAAACAGGGGATTATTCCCCTGTTTGGTTTTCTAATGCATTAAGGTCAGATTCATTTTTTAAATCTTCTTCTGAGATTATTTCAACATTAACTTTTTTAAGTAGGTTTATAACCATTGCATACATTTGTGCTGATGGTTGGTTATTCCAATCAGAACCAAACCATTCAGTAATGTGGTTGTCAATATTAATAAGTGTTATTCTATTTTTCATTTTATTTAAGTATTAGTTTTAATTAATAGAGGGAGTTTAAACATTTGAAAAAAAAGGAGATATTATTCTCCCTTTATTATTAAGCAAGTACTAATTTTTCTGCAGTATACTTTGGTGTAGTTAATGCTATTTCTGCTTTAAGAAGCCTTATATCTTCTCCTTGCATTTTTATTAAAGCATCACAACCACCAACTTGTCTGATAAGTTTCATAGAGATATTACCTTCTCTCATCATATCATACCAAGCTTGCATAACAGTAGGATATGCACACACTGCAAACAATGTTTCATAAGATTGACTTCTATTAACATGAATACATTTTAAATCAGCAACCATTTTTTCAGCTGTTTCAACAGGTATATTATACCTTGACAAACAAAAGCCTTGAATAGTCCATTCTTTCTTATCCTCATCATACCCTGCTATAGTATTAACAGTAGCTGAAGAGAAGAAAGATAATTTAATCTCTTTTTGTAGATAAAGAGTAATTCGGGAACTAAGTATACTTACTTCATTTTCCCACTCATAGCCTAAATAGCTCATAGTTTTTTTGGTTTTAGTTGTAATTAATAAAGGGAGTTTAAATATTTGAAAAACAACAAGGATTATTCCCCTTGTTGTTTAATTCTACAAACATTGAACAGGAGATACTCTCCTGCAGTGCGGATCTCATATTTTTTGAGAGATCCTGTTGTAAGCCAGGTATTTAACTTAGCTTGCATTTTGGTTAGCTCTTTGGCATCTGATGCCAAAACGCTAAATAAATCTATTCTATACATATTTTAATTTTACTCATCATAAAGGGAGTTTAAATATTTGCCTATATATAGGTATATACATATAACTAACACTCATATATATATGTATCTACCTTGCCTCTGCTTGCACATGTAATCAAGTCCTACCACCTTAGCAATGAGATCATTGAAAATGATCCATTGCCATAGCCCATAATACTTCTCCCATAACAAAAGAATGCTTTGTTTATTTCCATGATTTGATAACCTTCTCCATAGAACATAGGGGGTACCCCTTAAACAAATTTAAGCTGGGGAATGATTTTATAGACACCCTCACCAACATCTTACATCCATTATTTTCACTACCCAGGGGTATACTTGCTTATCTTAATTTAATGAGTTAAATTTGTTGCACAAATTTTTTGTATATTAGTATATGTCTATCTACCCAGCTTATCCTGTATTCAATCCTATCTTTAACTATGTTACTTTAAGTAATCTTGTTCCTGGGGATTTTGTGTCTTTGATAAGGACAGGTGGGGATACATATGTTGTTGATAAGGTTATTGTTGATCCCTATAAGGTTATATTTGGTTTTGTAACAACCACGGTTTTGGCTGGGGATGTTGCTGGTATTTATAACCTGGGCCTTGTCAATGATAAGTTATCAGGGTTAACTCCAGGGGCCACATACTATGCAAGTCCTACCATAGTAGGTGGTATTACCACTGTTAGTCCTACAGGAACTGCGCTTATATTTAAGTTGGGTATTGCAATAAATACCACAAATCTTGATACCCAGTATTATCAGGAAATTGAAGGTACAGGAACTGGTGGAGGAGGTGGGGGTACAACTACAAATGTGCTTGTAGATGGGGGTACTTTTATGGTACCATTTGATAATACATTAATAGATGCAGGTGCATTTTAAAAAATAATACCATGGCAATTAAAGTAAGAAGAGGTCTTGATATTGATAGGTTGACTGTAATCCTTGATGAGGGTGAGGTAGCTTATACCACTGACACAAAGATGTTTTATGTAGGTGATGGTGTCACTTTGGGTGGTACTGAAATTGGTCCTATTGCAGGATCTTTTGTACCTACTACTAGAACTCTTACTATTAATGGTACAAGTTATGATTTAAGTGCTAATAGAACTTGGTCTGTAGGAACTGTTACTTCAATTTCTGGTACTGGTACTGTGTCAGGATTAACTCTTTCAGGATCAGTATCATCATCAGGTAGTCTTACCCTGGGTGGTGCACTTACTCTTACTTCATTACAAGTAACTAGTGCACTTGGATTTACTCCTTATAGTGCAGCTAACCCAAGTGGTTATATAAGTAGTATAACTGGGTTGAACATTAGCTCACTTACTAATGACTCTGGGTACATTACTTCTTCAGCATTATCTGGGTATCTTACTATTGCCTCAGCAGCTGCTACCTATCAGCCAATAGGATCTTACCTTACTACAATTAGTGGGTTGAATATCAGTCTTTTAACAAATGATTCTGGATATATAACCTCATCTGCTTTAACTGGATATCTCACAAGTGCTAGTGCCGCATCTACCTATTATCCTTTAACTAATCCATCAGGATATATTACTAGTTCTGCTTTATCAGGTTACTTGACATCAGCTACTGCAGCTAGTACCTATTACCCATTAACCAATCCTTCAAGTTATATATCTGGGATAACTGGTGGCATGGTAACAACAGCATTGGGATATACTCCTTATGATGATACTAATCCAGCAGGTTATACAACTAACTTAGGTACAGTAACTAATGTGACAGGAACTTCTCCTATTAGTGTAGCAACAGGTACATCTACTCCAGTAGTAAGTATAAGTCAAGCAACTACATCAGTAAGCGGATATCTGTCAAGTACAGATTGGAATACATTTAATGGTAAACAGGCAGCACTTGGATTTACTCCATACAATGCTACTAATCCAGCTGGCTATATAACAAGTACAGCACTTGCACCATACTTACCCATATCCACTGCAGCATCTACTTACCAACCAATAGGAGCTTACCTTACCAGCATTAGTGGATTGAATATAAGTCTCTTGACAAATGACAGTGGATACATAACCACTGCTGCATTATCTGGATATCTCACCAGTGCTACAGCAGCATCTACCTATTTTCCAATTCCTACTGGAACAGGTACCCAATATATTACAGGTACAGGAGCTCTTGCAACCTTTCCTACAGTTGGTACTTGGGGTGCATTGAACTATCCAGCTTGGGCAACTGGCTCACCATTTGTGAAGATGACATCTGCTGGAACATTTGCATTAGATACAAATACATATTTAACATCATTAAGTGGTGCTGCATTGCTCAGTCAAACTTCTCCACAAACAATTGGTAATACCACCGACAGATTAGCAAAACTTTGGGCAACAGATATTACTGTTACAAATCCAATTACAGGATCTGTAACTGGAAATGCAGGAACTGTTACTAATGCCACCCTTACCACAGGACTTACAGTAAATACAGGAACAGTTACTCTCACAGGAAATGCTTCTAACAATTCTGTCTTAACATTAGGAGCAGGAGCTTCTTCTGTTTCTGGTACAAACACTGGAGACAATGCAGTTAACAGTAATTACTCAAGTGACTATCGTGCTGCTAACTTTGTTGCTGGAACTAACTATCTTTCACCTACAGGAAGTGCTGCTGGTTTAACTTCATTCCCAACATTAAATCAAAACACCACAGGAAATGCAGCTTCTGTAACTGGACTTACCTTAACTACAAACTTAACTAACAATGGGGGAGCTGGAGTATTAACATGGCCAGCTGCTGGTGCCACATTAACTGTACCAACAGGTGGTGGAACATTAGGTACAGCTGCATTCACTGCATCATCTGCCTATCAACCAACTAATACTAATTTAACTTCTGTTGCAGGACTATCATATGTCTCTCCTTCATTTGTGAAGATGACAACTGCTGGTACTTTTGCTCTTGATACCAATACTTATCTTTCAAGTATTACAAGTTTAGATGTAACTACAGCCTTGACATATACTCCTGTCAATAAAGCAGGTGATACCATGACAGGTTTATTACAATTCTCAGGAACAACCCATGCTGGGTTAAAACTGCTATCACTTACCACAGTACAAAGGGCAGCACTTACACCAGTTGCAGGCATGATGGTATTTGATACAGATCTTGCAACTACTTGTACTTATAATGGAACAAACTGGGAGTATACTATAAAGAAAATAGCAACCCTAACCACTACAGCAGTTATTACTGCGGCCAATATCACAGGTCTTGGTTTTGCAGTGGAGGCAAACTCTACATATGAGATAGATGGTTATTATCTTGCAGGTTGTTCAGGTGTAGGTGGTGTAAAATTCACAGTTACTGTACCTGCAAGTACAACCTTTGATGCATTATTTGATAGTGTTGCAGCTACAGTGGCTACATCTGTAAAGGCAAGAACTGCATCATCTGGATCATTGACTGCTACAGCTTCAATTACTGCAGTTGCACAAGGAGGTGTAATAGTTAAAGGATTTATTAAAGTTGGAGTTACTGCAGGAACCGTACAAATGCAATTTGCAAGTGGTACTGCTGCACAAACCTCAACTTTATATGCAACATCATTTTGTAAACTAAGTAAAATAGCATAATGGTAACACTTGTTAAAAATATAAATGGTACCCCTGAATATCTCCCAGAGAATCAGAAGGCAACCCACATTACAGAAGAATTCTTTTACTTCTTTGAATCAGAAGAGGAGCATGCTTCTTTTCTTTTGAGTCTATCCCAACTAGATCCTGGAAATGATCCAGTAATTGTTTGATAATTTCACTTATATTTGTTATATTATATAATAAACTCTAAACCCTTTTCAATCATGATCGAATACAACCTACCAAAAGACTACAATTGGGAACTTGCAAGCAAGCGTACACCAATTCTTTACAGAGCATTATTGACACAAACAGGTACAGGTGATCCTGTTGCAACTGTATTCATGAATACATTGAAGACTAATCTTATCTGGACAAGAACAGGTGCTGGAGTATACAAAGCAACTCTTGAAACAGGAACATTCAATGTTGATGGAACTTTTATTCTTTCACAACCTGGTTCCAGTGTTAAAAATGTTGCTGCTGTACATGCTGCAGATCCTACATATATTGATTTGAAAACATTTGCACTTGCAAGTGCAGTACCTACTGATATTGTAGGACAGGCTTTCATTGAGATTCAAGTTTACAATATGTAATAACTTCCATTATGGAAAACTATAAACTACCTCTGGTATATAATTGGGAATTAGCCCATAAGAAGATAGTTGCTCCAATAACCCCTACTACATATGAGGGGTTATTGATGCTTATATCCAAGAACAGCCTTGTGGCTGGTGCCCATTATGGCATCATAGATTACCAAACAATCTATGATCAACCAGATTATGATGGTACTGGTACAGTAAAACCAATTGCTGATATTGTAACAAAAGTTGGACCCATTGAACCACTGATTGTACTTGCTGTCAGTGCAACAGGCATTTCCATAGAGGCTTACTCTGCTGTATATCCTTTGGATATCATCTGGTATGATATAACATTTACAAAAACTGAATATACAGGTACACCTGCCAAGGGTAGAATCATGCGTAGACAGGATGATGAGTATAATCTCACTGGTTATGATCATAGACATGTGATGTTCAAGAGATATGAGTCAGCACCTGCAAGTACAATATTCAATTCAGTAGCAGATAATGGCAATGCATCAAAGGATGATATCCCAACATTTGGAATTGATTGTGAATCAATGAACATGTTTTACATGAGGGAAACCACTGCAGGATTTGATGATCCTGTTTTCATTGTACCAAATAATGTCTTTGGGGATAATTGTGAGGAATTTTATTGTGGCCAAGATTTTTATAACAATACAATTGGCTCCTTCTGCTATGCAACTTCATTCAATCACTGGTGTCACAATAATATAATTGGTGATGGTTTCTATAATAACAGTATTCAAAATGAATTTCGTTTTAATTCAATAGGATCTGGTTGTGTAGATAATGCCATAGGCAATTATTTTTCAGGCAATATCATCAGCAATAACTTCCAAAATAACAAGATAGGAAATAGTTTTGGTGGACTTGGTGGTGGGCAAGCTAATGTAATTGGTGATGGCTTTACCAATAATGTCATAGGTAATATATTTCAAGGTAATGAAATTGGAACAGGATTCACAAATAATACCATTGTCAATACCTTTGTAAACCACAATGTAGGGTCATTTATTGATAATGATTTCCAGAATAACAACATCAAGGTTTCAGATAATGCTTCTGACTTCAATACTCCATCATCTAAAATAGTATATGATGCACCTTATTGTGAAGTGGTGAGTGGATTCAGTAGTTTTGGGGTTACAGATCCCCAGAATTATTTGAGTTATCTTGATACTGGTACAGCAAAGTGGATGTTCTCAGGATTATAAAACATTAAACTAAAAAACATGTCAATAGGAAATTTAAAAGATCAGGGTAATCAGGGTAAGAATACCCCTTACCAATTACGAAACCTTCAAAGTCAGGGAGTCATTATTGATGCTCTCAATGCACTTATTGCAAATGCAGGTGGTAGTGAAACAACACCTAATGCAATCAGCTCAACAGGGCCTGGAAGTCTTTCTGCATTTCTTGTGGTATACAATGTATCCTTTTACAATCAGGGGGCAGCTTCAGGAACTCTTATAGTGAATGGTGTATCAATTACTTTACCTGCAGGGGCAACCATGAACTTTGATCCTGGTGTTGGTAATCATTTTAAGGGTTCTAAATTCTCATGGACTGCTACTGGCACAACTTTCCTTGTTGCTTATTCCACAAACTAATGAGTACTACCATTGACCTAGATAAATATGTGGGTATTGGGAAGAGGTATATCATACCTCCATCAAATTCCTGTGATCCAGATGCAGTGGCTTTTCTTACACTAGCTGGTATCACTGATGCCACTATAAGTGGTGCAATATGCCAACTTGTTACTGATCTAAAAACAGCAGGTGTATGGAGTACAATCAATGTACTCTATCCTTTTGTTGGTGGTACAGCTTTGACTCATAAATTGAATCTTAAAAATACACTGGCTTATCCAATAACATGGCTTGGTGGTGTTACACATAATACAAATGGTGTAACCTTCAATGGTATCAATGCATATGGAGATACTCTTTATAATGAGAGTTTGCATGAGACTCCATATAAAACACACAAGGCTGTGTATGACAGAAGTACTGTAGCAGATAACGCTGTTCAAATTGGTGCACAAGCTGTTGGTGCAGGTTATCAAAGATCACTTCTCTATACAGCAGTGGGTACAAGTTTCTATGTAGATTGTTATGATGTACTTGATAACTATGGAAGACTTAATGCATTAAGTGGTGGAGCTCAAGGTTTATGGCAATACTCAAGAAATGGAGTAGCACCAGGAACACTTAGTGCTTATAAAAATGGTCTTGTAAAAGCAAGCAGTATTTATCCTGCATATGGTACACAACCAGATGTAAATACATGGATAGGTGCATTGAATAATAATGGTGTGATGTCATCACCTACCTCCCATAATCTTGCTCTTGTATCAATGGGCAGTAACATGACAGCACTACAAGTTGCAGCATATTACACAGCAGTTCAAGCTTTTCAAACAACATTAGGAAGACAAGTATAACATGACACAGGTAGGACTACTTACATTAAAGCAAAAGATAGAATTGATTGGACAATTGTATGCTCCAGATTCTTTCTTTAATCCTGTTCAAGATGGTGATGGCAATTGGATAATCTCCATGCAGGAGATAGATAATTGCATTAACCCAGATTTTGATTGGGTAATAACCTTACCCCTTATTGAATATATACCAATCCCATTTCCACCAGTACTACCAAAACCATAACTATGGATATTGTGAACTTCCCTCCACTTGTTGTAACAAACAAGATATTAGATGTCTCAGAGATTGGGCCCAATGATCTTATAATTGTTGGTAAATACCAAGCTGATAAAAGAAATGGTACCCAGTATCCTAACTATGCAATCCCAGCTAGTCAACTTATTGGTGGAAGTAATATACCAACACTTGGTACAGAAATATTACTTGGTAAAATCACTGCTGATCTAAATACCACAGCTGATCAGATCATCACATTAGCAGGTGGGATTACCTATCTAATAACAAACATCATTGCTACCAATGCTTCTGTTGCCCCAGTTACAGTTTCTGAAGGAATAGTAGCAGATGGTGCAGCAAGAACAGGTTACATTTATTATACCTCATTGGATATAACAATTCCCAATGACGTATTAAATCAGTTATATGTCCCTGGAAATTATGCTCCTTTTTATGTATATGGATGTTGGCCTCCGCCATGCAATGCATATATGACTGTATCAACCAACACATTATATTTCTCATTGACAACACCTGAAGGATCACCAGTAACTTGTGACCTTTATGTATTTGGAAAAGTGCTCAATTAATATCAATCTGTTTATATATATTTGTGTATGGAATCTGCTCATCAAAGAATTGAATCAATGGAGGATAAGGTAACCACCATTGAAAAGAAAGTAAATGAAATCCATTCAGCTTTGGTTGGAGATAACTATGATTCAGAAAGAGGTATTGTACCTAGACTTAAAAAACTGGAGAGTTATGTTGATGTTGATAAAAAATTAAAATGGATTGGCGGTGGAGTAGTACTTACAATAGGAGCCACTCTTGGAGGATTGGGTAAAACACTCATATCCTGGATATCAAATCATATATAAAACTATGAAGAATTTCATTATGTCAATGCTCTCTGATGAGAGTGGATCAATCTCAAGTAAAAGGGTTATTGGATTTTTATGTGCTATTGTTTTGGCTACATGCTTAATTATCACTAGTATTGTACCCAAGGAGTTTACACCTCCCACTTCATTAGTGGATGCAGTACTCACTTTAGCATGTGTTTGCATTGCAGGAACTAGTGTTGATAAGTTTTCTCTCAAAGAGAAAATCAAAGATGCAAACTAAAACCAAAATAAATGCCAACAAAAAAACAAAAACTTGTTCTTGATTATATCAAGAGGTTTCCCAAGTATCCAAAAAAGGCACTCGCAAGAAAAATATTTGCTGACCATAAGTTAGAATTTGGAACTTTCAATGCAGCATACATGTGCTTGAGAACAATGACTGGAACCAATGGTGCAGCACAAAGAAAAAGAATTGAAAAGAAAGGTTTGCTTATGAAAATGCAAACATTCACTCAAAGCAATCCATTTGATTTACCAGACTCAGATTATGAAGCTGTTCAATCATTTACAATCCCCACAACCATTACCAAGTTGGGTATCCTTTCTGATATCCATATTCCTGAACATGATATGCAAGCTTTAACAGTGGCAATCAGGGAGCTCAAGACTTCAAATATCAATGGTCTTCTGCTCAATGGTGATATCCTGGACATGCATGCTGTATCAAGACACTTTAAAGATCCAAGTAAAGCAAGGGTTAAAAAGGAATTTGAACTTGGTAGGGCTTTTATTGAAGCAATAAAAAAACATTTCCCAGATATGCCTATCTATTTCAAGGAGGGTAATCATGAAAAAAGATGGACTGCTTGGTTAAGAACAAGAGCTCTTGAGATCTGGGATGATGATGAATATACTATTCCAAACAAACTTAAATTAGGAGAACACCATATTACATGGATCCCTAATAATCAACCTATTAAGTATGGTGATCTTTGGATTATCCATGGGAATGAAATTACTGGAAATAGTAGGGTTTCTCCTGCACATGCTGTATCTTTGAAAACACATGAGGCAACATTAACAGGTGATAAGCACCGTGGGGATAGAAGAATAGTCAAGCATCAGTTGAGTGGTAAACTGGATATTTATTATACCACAGGATGCTTGTGTGGATTGAGAGCTGATTACATGCCAAATAATGACTGGGTTCATGGATTTGCTATTGCTTATGTAAATTCACAAGGCAATATCAATGTAGATAATAAAGATATCATGGATGGTCAAATCATATAAAGTAAGAATTATGAATCCTGAAATCAAAAAACCTGAAGGCTGGCCTTATCTAGAGGTTGAGATTCTCTTTGAGGATGAAGGTACAGGATTGTATAATAAGGTCCCCTTGCTTATTGACTATGATAATGTAGAGATCTATTATTTTTATCAATCAATTGTAAGATTCTCTAAAGGTGATCCAAAAGAAGTTACAGTGATTAAGTTGTCCAATGAGGAAACATTCAAGGTAGCTATGAAGTATGCAAGATTCAAGAAGTTAATGCTTGAATGGTATGACTACTATAACCACACTATGGATGATGTATTTGAATTAGAAGTAGACACTACTAAAGCACCAGAGCCCACAGAAGAATCATAGACCCCGCTTTTAACCTATGCATTCAAGTGGCACCCAACCCCGTAAGGTTGGGTTTTTACTTTATATACCATAAATAAATTTGTAATGTTTAAACTTATTTTATTATATTTGCCATAAGTTTAACTTAAACCAACAATATTATGAGTCAAGAACATTTAGATGAGGAGAACATGACTCCTGCACAATTAGAAGAAATGCGTGCTAAGATGATGGAATATTACAAGAAACAACTCCCATTATTGAAGTTGCAAAAAGAAGTGGAAGTATTAGCTGCTGAAGTAGAGGAAGCAAGATTCAAAAGAGTAAGAGCTTCTGTAAGTATTGCCCAGATCATGGCTGGTCCAAGAGAAGAAGAATCTCCTGAAAACCCTAGTCCTGAGTTTATTGAGGAAGTGAAACAAGCCAGAAAACTTAAACCAACAAGCTAATGGCAAAGGTAAATCTTGTATCTAAAAAGATAACCATGGATCTCTGGAACACTGTAAAATTCCAGTTGATTACCCATGGTTATATTCAAGGTATAACTTTATCTGAATCTGAACTCAATTGTCTTACTCTTCTAGGAGTCAATAAGGAATCAGAGTTATCTGATTTCTGTAATGCATCCTGCTCTGAAGATCAGAGAGACAAGGAAACTTCTTTGGAATATAAGTCTCATATTTTCAAGAACCCTCAAACAGTTAGAAACTGCTTGAGTAAACTTGAGAAATTGGGACTTATAACTAAAGAGGGTAAAAACAGAAAAAAGATAACCTTATCTCAAGAACTCAAAATTCAAACTGTAGGTAATATAGTATTAGATTATAAAGTTATTTGCCTTGATACCCAAAAAGTCTAAAGTAATTGTAGAGATTACAGCCAATGAAATGCAACAAGATATCAATCTTGTCAGGGATATTACATCCTTTTACTGGTCAAGAGTAAGAAAAAATCTCAGTGGTCTTAAATTTCCAGTAATGAATATTAAAGGTTTGGGTACAATGACCATAAGACCCATTAAACTACAAAGAGCCAATGATGAGTATAAAGGGATATTGAAACACATGAACCCTAAATATTTTCAAAGTTTTGGTAGAATAAAGAATCTTGAAAGTAAGATAGAAAGAATTGATAAGATGTATTCCATGCTTGAGGAATGCAAACTAAAAAAAGAAGCAGTTAAAACCAGAAGAAATGAGCAGAATAAAAACCCTTTGGAATAACAAGTGGAAAATCATGGAAGGTGTCATGAATGATATCTTCAAGAAAGAACATGTTGAATTGATAGCTGCAAAAAGACTTGATATTTGTAAAACATGTGATGAACTTGATACCACTGGTAAAACATGCATGGTACCAGGCACTCAACCTTGTTGTGGATTATGTGGCTGCTCCCTTGAATTCAAGACAAGATCCCTTTCATCTAAATGTGATATAGGTAAATGGATAGCAGAAGTAAGTGAAGAGGATGAGGATTTCATCAATAATAAATTAGGAGTATTTGAACCTTAAATATCAACTCAAAACCAACTCAAGATGTCAGTAATATTCAAAGCAGAGAACCACTCTTATAAAAGTGCAGATCCAAAAGAAGATATAGATTGGGTAAGTGTAACCACATTTGTTGGATTATTCAAGGATAAGTTTGATACAATTGCTGTATCCAAGAAAGTAGCCAAGAATAAAAGATCAAAGTGGTATGGCCTAACTCCTGAAGAAATCCAGATTGCCTGGGAAGCTGAAGGTAAGAGAGCTACAGATTTGGGTACATGGTATCATAATCAAAGGGAATCAGATATAAGTGGTATTGAGACCCTTGAGAAACAAGGTATTCCCATACCTATTATCAAACCTATTATACAAGATGGTTTGAAGCATGCACCTGTACAAAAACTTACAGAGGGTATTTATCCAGAACACTTTGTCTATTTAAAATCTGCAGGGCTTTGTGGACAATCAGATCTTGTTGAAATTGTAAAGAGTACAATAGATGTAATTGACTACAAGACAAACAAGGAAATCAAGAAAGAGAGTTTCAAGAATTGGGAAGGCATATCACAAAAAATGACTGGTCCATGTGCTCATCTTGATGATTGCAATTTCAATCACTATGCCTTGCAATTAAGTGCTTATCTTTATATAATGTTGAAACACAATCCCCAATATAAACCTGGGAAACTAACTCTACACCATATAACCTTTGAAGAGGAGTCCAGGGATAAGTTTGATAATCCTGTGTCCAAAAGAGATAGGGATGGCAATCCAATTGTAAAAGATGTAATTCCATATGAATTGCCTTACTTAAAACTTGAAGTAATATCTATGATTAATTGGCTTAAAGATAACCGTGATAAAATAACTAAAACAAAATGAGAGAAAGAAGAGAACTATATCCAGAAGGTGAATCACCAGCAATACCAAAACCAGAAGTTGTACCTAACTCAGTATTAGATGATCCTAGTTTATTTGATTTACAAAATGCAGTTAAAGCTGATATGAAAGAATTTAGCTTTAAATTATTTGGTAGAACTTTTAAATTTCAAACTTATACAGATAAAGAAGTACATAAAATTACAGATTGTGATGAAATCATGTGCTCCAATGAAGCTATTATGGCTAGATGTTTAAATGATAATTTAACTAAAGAACAACATGCTGAGTTAATAGAAATAAGC
>Ga0194063_10000938_pt1 | contig 19938 bp, 16 predicted proteins | sample SepL3720m_MetaG_FD_155459 | JGI IMG/M metagenome (GOLD analysis project Ga0194063, IMG submission 155459) | Anoxic zone freshwater microbial communities from boreal shield lake in IISD Experimental Lakes Area, Ontario, Canada - Sep2016-L373-20m | ecosystem: Environmental > Aquatic > Freshwater... | reverse complement strand
TAAAGTAGTTTGTATTAATTAGTATTTCGTTAGATTCTGGAATGAACAGTAGACAGTAGACAGTAGACAGTAGACAGTAGACAGTAGACAGTAGACAGTAGACAGTAGACAGTAGACAGTAGACAGATAAATTGTATTTCTTATTTAATACTGTCGACAAATACTAATTTATAATTTTATTTCTTTTCCAGTCTACAGTCTACAGACTACAGACTACTCATTTGATACCAGATACTTTTTTTACTACATGATACATGATACTAGATACTAGATACTAGATACCAGCTATCAGATATTTTTGATACTTGATACTTGATACTTATTATCTATACTTTCCATGTCTTACCAGATTTTACAAGAAAAACTAAATACCTTAAACATTCCTTTCCAGATTAATAGACCTTTAGCAGCATATACTACATGGAGGCTGGGAGGACCGGCAGATATTTTTTGCGAAATTAGAAATATTTCTACGCTTACTACAGTAGTAATATTTTGTCAAAAAAATGAAATACCATTTACAATATTGGGGGGTGGAAGTAATGTATTAATCGCTGACCAAGGCATTCGCGGTCTGGTGATCAAAAATCTCTGTAGTAACATCGAAATTATTACAGCATCACCCAACTTTAAAATTGACAAAACCATTATCCCTAGACTGATACAATTAGAATCCAAAAAATATGGCAATTTTCCGGAATTGGAATATGACGAAACAAAATCCAAAAAAATTCAAGTAAAAATTTCAAGTGGGACTAATTTAGCTATTACAATTAATCATCTAATTAACAAGGGTATTACTGGACTGCAATGGTTTGCAGGAATTCCAGGAACTATAGGAGGAGCTGTATATAATAATATCCATGGTGGTGCTCATTTTTTTAGTGAATATGTGATTGGAGTTGATTTATTATTAAAGACTGGTGAAATTCAATTTCAAAAAAATTCAAAACTAAATTTTAATTACGATTATTCAGGTATACAAAAATTGGATGCAGTTATCTTAAATATCTATCTTCAGCTATATTTAGGAAATGCAAAAAAAGCCAAAGAAACTGCGACAAAGTGGACAATAATGAAACTGCAACAGCCCAAAAACTCTGCAGGATGTTGTTTTAAAAATCTAAATCAAATAGACCAATTACGTTTAAAATTACCTAGTAATAGTTGGGGTTATATTATTGATAATATACTACATTTGAAAGGTACTACCATTGGTGGAGCAAAGATTTCAGACTTTCATGCTGCTTTCATCGAAACAAACTCCAAAGCCAAAGCTGTAGACGTGATAATGATTTTAAATATTATTTTTCAAGCAGCCCAAAAAAATCTCGGAATTAGCCCAGAATTAGAAATTTTTTTACTAGGATTTTCTAAAGCTACTAAACATCTTTTTACCAAAAAATAACATCCTGTTATATTTAAACTGATAATACTTATTTAGTTAATAACTGTATCGACCTATAGTAAAATTTGCCTTGTTTATTTTGTACCCTCTAGTAGTCAGTGCGGCCATCTTGCAATGTTCCTAGGCCTTTCGAGATTATGAGCGACCTCGTTATGTGGACAATGTCCGACAAATTTGTTATAATCGTTTTTTCAAATAATATGCGTCTAAATTTATAATTTGTAACCTTAAATTATTACTAACTTTTTCAAAAAAAAATTTATTTATGAAAAATATCAATAAAACAACAAAATTAGCTGTAAGACTTGAACCAAGAGAGAAAAAACTATTAAATTATTATGCCACCAGACTTGGCCTTTCTTCTTCAGCACTTGTAAGGAATCAGATTAAAACAATGTTGCAGGAATTAGAAGAAGAAGTAGCAAATTTTCGATATGTAAATATGACAAAAATTTCTTCTTTAACAGGACCGACATATTCTCAAGAAGAAATTAAAGAATTATTTGCGGTAAAATAATTACCAATATTAATAAATGCTTTGTTGTTATGATAATTATATATACATCACAAGCAAAAGATGATTTAGCACGTATTGATTGGCGTATTAGAGAAACGCTTATCAAAGATCTTGAGAAATTAAGTACTGTATCAGACAAAGAATGGCCTATTCAACATTTAGGTGAGCAAAATCTTTCCAAGGTTCTAGTAGGTGATTATGCAATAATTGGACAGATGAGTAGAACTGAATTTTCAATATTAAGTGTTTTAAAACGCCCCAAAATCAAAGTACCACAGGAATAAATATCTACTTTAGCATCAAGATTATTGTTATTTAATTAATATTTTTTTTCGTATTTAAAGACAAAATTAAGTATACTGACTGTAATATTTTAATATAATTGCTTGCAGAAAATATTAAATAATAACAAACCAACAACTGATCTTGAAAATGACTTTAAAAGTAATTGGAACTTAATTTTTGTTACAATAATTATTACAATTTTAATAATTATTGTAACAATCACAGCCTATCTCTTCAAAAATCATAGCGAAAAGCAAATTATTAACTCTGAAACAAGCATATCTTTAAAATTTATTAAATTCCAAAATCTACCAACTTTAGAATTCGGACATTATACTCTTTGGTTTGTTGATGGTTCAAAACAATTTCATTTAATAAAAAGATTTAATGTCAAGTCAGATAAATTAATATCACTTGATGGCACTAATCTACAAAGTCTTTCAATAAATAGTTTATCTGATATCCAACAAGCTGTGATTACCATCGAACAGGAAGGGGATAGGAATGAGGTTCCCAATACTATTATTTTTTTGACAAGTAACTACCAACTAGACAATGATATGAAATTCACACTTAATGATCAACTGCCCGAATTGAACAAAACCGAAATAAGTTTCCAGCTGCAGACTCCGACAGATCAAAATACACAAATAAACGAACAGAGCGGAATTTGGTTTGTAGCAACATCGGCCAATATATTACCAGTGATTACAACTACTGGCTGGAGCTATCAAGCACGACTGATATATAAAGCAGTCTATGACCTCAATATTGGATACTTCAATGATCTAAATAATAAAGATAATTCATCCAGATTTTCTCTGGCCATTGATAATCCACCAAATTATCCTGGTGAAGATTTCTTAACCAATTTACCTGATGAATTATTCGGACCATTGAATCTAACTAACGGTAATAGCAAAGTCATTATCAGCATAGAACCAATGCAAGATGATCTCGATCCTACTGGATCCAAATTATTTCTACCAATTCTAGAAGCGACAATAGCAGAAAAAACAGAAATCCATGTCAACTATCCAATGCAAAATATTTATCAACCACCAGAATTAGTTATAAAAACAGTACACAATAGCAAATAACCTTAAAAAATATTACATGCGATAATTGGATACTAATAACTAGTTAGTATCTAGTAGCTACTAGATACTAGATACTTTTTTTATACCTTATACTTGATACTTGCTACTTTTATAATACTTTTTCAATTATGCCAATTCAAATTCTTTCACAAAATTTAATCAATAAAATTGCTGCTGGAGAAGTAGTAGAAAGACCGGCTTCTGTAGTCAAAGAATTAATTGAAAATGCAATCGATGCAAAAGCAAATACTATTATCATTGAAATTGAACAAGGAGGAATAACATCAATTACTGTCAAGGATAACGGTATGGGCATGAATGAGCCGGATGCTCAACTTGCTTTGATTCAACATGCTACTTCCAAGCTTCAAAATGAAACTGATTTAAATCAGATTATTACTTTGGGATTTCGAGGTGAAGCCTTAGCAAGTATTGCCAGCATTTCAGATACAGAAATCCATACTTTCGACGGAAATACCAAACCTTTATTAATTACCTCGACTCAAAAAAATATTTCTGTGATCACTGGAACTGCACGAAATCAAGGAACAACAGTAATTGTCCGAAATATTTTTAAATATATTCCAGCCCGAAGAAAATTTCTCAGATCACCACATACTGAATTTAAATATATACTGGAAATTTTTATTAGTTTAGCAATAATTCATCCTGAGATTGAAATTCAGCTTTTGCATAATGCAAAAAAAATATTTCAGTTACAAAAAACCTCTTCCCTACAAAGAATAATTGAAATTTTTCCCGAATTTCAAAATAGATTACTAACTATCTCCAATACCTCTGAAAATTTGAAATTATCTGGATTTATCGGCCATCCTTCTACTGCCAGTTCTACAGCCAAAGCACAATATATTTTTTTAAACAATAGAACTATTAAAGATAATATAATCAGAAAGGCAGCAAAAGAAGGCTTTAGCTCTAGTATCATGCCCAGTCAATTTCCAGTATATTTTCTTTTTTGTGAGATAAATCCAGAGGAAGTTGATGTCAATATTCATCCGCGAAAACTGGAAGTAAGATTTAGTGCACCTGGTCAAATTTTTAAAATCGTCAAAGAAACTATTCAAACAAATCTAGAAAAATCTATCCAACATGAATTCCAAAATAAACTAAAATTATTTCATTCTGAAAAACATTTACCTGCAGAATCGCCTTTAAATGAATTAAATAACTTAACTCCCAAGTTATCTCAGGTCAGATCCAGTATTGATTTTACTAAGACTTTATTAAAATCAGACCTACCAGTATTTAACCAAAACACTAGGCAAATACCTGATAGCGATTTAAAAAATATCACTTATCAAACACAAAATTTTCCCTACTTACAAATTTTTTTAACCTATCTGATTTTAGAAAAAGCTGAATCTTTATTAATAATTGATCAGCATGCTGCTGCCGAGCGGATCAATTTTGAAAAACTCAAGAAACAATCTGAAAGTCATGAGCACATTCACACACAAAAGCTGCTGCTTCCTGAAAAATTTCATGTTAATCACAAAGAAGAGAATTTATTAGTGGAATTTAATCAGAAATTAAAAGAATTCGGCTTTCTAGTAATTTCAGACGCAGCTATGACGTGGAAAATTTTAGAAATCCCTTTACTACTTATCAAACAAGATTATGTAAGTACTATGCGAAATTTATTAGCTGATTTGGACTCATCTAATGCCCAGTCTAGTAAAAGCTTGGATGAACAAAATAATTTAATTTTAGCTACTATTGCCTGCCACAGTAGTATTCGTGCTGGTCAAAAACTAGAACCTCTAGAAATCAAACAGCTAATATCTGATCTTTTCAGATGTACTTTACCTTATTCCTGTCCCCATGGCCGTCCATTATCATGGGAAATCAGCAAAAATGAATTGGAAAGACAATTTAAAAGGATTATTTGATGATCCTCGTTTGAAAACAAATTTTCTTAAGGCAGTAATGCTTATTATTTCTATACCGATTATTCTTGTTAGTGGGCTATTTACTCTCAATCAAATTGAAAAGCAGGATAATCCAGCTATTTGCCAAAACTTTGATTTTCTTAAATTTACGTCTATACCGGTAACAATCCAAAATGATCAATTCACCTATAATTTTACATTAGAAATTGCTGATTCAGAGACAAAACGTGAACAGGGGCTGATGTGCAGACCGGATCTAAATGACAATTCTGGAATGCTTTTTATCTTTCCAATTGATACTCAAGCAAGTTTCTGGATGAAAAATACAATTATTCCTTTAGATATTATTTTTCTAAATAGTAATAAACAAGTTGTAGATATTTTTCCTAATGCAGCACCATTGAGAGCAGATATTTATTATACTTCTTCCCAAAAAATAAAATATGCAATTGAATTAAAAGGGGGAAGTATCTCCAAATTTTCAATTACTAAATCCAGTAAAATTTCATTTGGAAACTAATTATTTTATGAAAATTGTTAACAAAAGAATTGCAATTAAACAACAAATTACTACAATAAAATCTTATCCACAAATAGTATTTCCTCGGATACTTGAATCTTATTCTTGAGAAAGGTAATCTGGGTGATGAAATTATTTACTCACGTCATTTTTTTATGTCTCAGATATTTGACAAAATGTAAAAATATTTAGTACACTATAAATACAATTAAATAAAGCAAAAGGCAGTAAAAATAGTTAAAAGTGCAAGCAAAGATGTCTCCAAAAGGGGGCATTTTTGTTTTGTACCCAGTTACGGAAATTTGCTAGAATAGACGAAGGACAGTAGACCCAGCCAAAGGCTGGTCAGCCTTTGACTGAAGTAGACAGACAAATTGTATTTCTTTTCCAGTCTACCGACTACAGACTACTCATTTGATACTTGATACTTGATACTTAATACTCGTCATTTACTATTTTATTTTTGTTATTAGATCCACCATGAGCTCATACCTAATTCCTTCAGTTATCGAAAAATCCCATGATGGGGAGCGTGCCTACGATATCTATTCGAGATTACTCAAAGATAGAATTATTTTTCTGGGTAATGCTATCGATGATCAGGTAGCCAATGCCGTCATTGCTCAGTTGCTTTTTCTGGAAAAAGAAAGTCAGGAAAAGGATATAACTATTTATATTAATTGCCCTGGTGGAGTAATATATTCCGGATTGGCAATTCTCGATACTATGAATTATGTAAAATCAGATATCATAACTGTTGGGATCGGATCCACAGCATCATTCGGGACACTAATCCTAGCTGCAGGTACCAAAGGCAAACGTTTTGCTCTTCCAAATACAATGATTCATATCCATCAGCCATTAGTCAGCGGTGGCATCAGTGGACAAGCCAGTGATATCGAAATCGAAGCCAGAGAAATTTTAAGACTCAAAGAACTTCTAACCAACATCCTCGCCAAAAATACAGGACAAACTTTTGCTACAATCCAAAAGGACAGTGATCGCGATAAACACATGACCACTGAAGAAGCCTTGAAATATGGATTGATTGACAAAATTATTAGTAAACGTTGAGACGAGAGTCAGTAAACTGTAGACGGTAGACTGTAGACGGTGTACCAAATTTCATCTCCTTGAAATTTGGTACTTGATAAGGTATATTACATGCAAATCATGGATGGTTAGCTCAGCTGGTTAGAGCACTCCGCTGACGTCGGAGAGGTCACAAGTTCGAACCTTGTACCATCCAAAGATGGAAATGCAATTTGTAATTTGGGAAAGAAATATAAAAAAGTAACAAATTGTAAACTGGAATCTGGAATCGAAAAATTAAAATAGCTAAAAGATAGGAATCTGAAAAATTAAAATAGCTAATAGATAAAAGATAAGAGTTAGAAGAAGAATAAATTGAAAATTGCAAATTTCTAATTGGTATTCATAATTCATAATTTTTTACTAGATACTAGATACCAGATACCAGCTATTTTTCATGATACTTGATACTTGATACCTGATACCTGATACATTTAATAATAATTGTCCAAAAATTTTTTGACGCTACAATCTTTTATCTATTTTCATTAAAAACTCACATGCCCATATCTCAAATCAATAAAAATGAAATAATTAGACATAGCTTCTCACACATACTGGCACAAGCTGTACTCAGACTTTATCCTGGAGTAAAACTTGGTATCGGACCAGCTACCAAAAATGGCTTTTATTATGATTTTTCTTCTGATAAAAGTTTCGATCATGAAGATCTGACAAATATTGAAGCAGAAATGATTGAAATTATTCATAGCCAACTTACTTTTCAACAGGTAATTATCCCCAAAGATCAAGCTTTCAATACACTTTTTCAATTAGGACAAATATACAAAACTGAATTACTACAACTAGTTCCTGATGAAACTGTTTCAATGTACAAAACTGGAGAAGAATTTATTGATTTATGTCGCGGTCCGCATGTCAAACATACCGGTCAACTTAAATATTTTCGCCTTATCAAAATATCACGGCACCACTGGCTGAATGATGCTAAACGTCCGATATTTCAAAGAATAGAAGGAATTGCTTTTGCAACTAAAAGTGATTATGATGAATATTTTCAAAAAATTCAGGAGCTGAAAAATCGTAATCATGTTATTTTAGGAAAAAAACTAAAACTTTTTGAAATCAATTCCACTGAAAAAAATATTTTGTGGCTTACCAAAGGTCTTACTTTAAAAAATGCAATATTAAATATCTTTTCTTCCAATTTTCAAAACGAGTCATTTGAATCAATTGCCATCTCAAATTTTAATAAGTTAACTACTCCAAAAATTAATTCTACTGAAGAAATAACATTTTCTTCACATTTACAATTTTTTAAATCACAAAGAAGAAGTATTCGGACATTACCTGTAAAAGTAGTGGAACTGAGTTACTTAAGAAATCTTAATAAAAAATCTCGTAATGATAACCTTACCAATATCAACCAAGTAATATCTCCAATATCAAGTATCTATATAGATAGTAAGAATCTAAAGACCGAATTAACTAAAATAATAAATTTATTAACACTTTGTTTTAATAATATTTCTTTTTCAAACATCAAGCTCCGTATTGCTGTTCCAGAAGCACTTTCAACTCATCAGAATTCTGCTTTGCAAATACTTACAGAATCATTGCAAGAGCTAAGTATGAAATCTCGGATTTCTCAGCAAAAAACAACCTCTAATCAACCAGAAATAATTTTATATTTTAAAGATGAGTTTGAAAGAGAATGGATATTAAGCACAATATATCTTCAATTAAATGAAAATACAGCAAAATATCAAGCTTCTGAAAAAGAAACAGCAAAGTCTGATATGATTTGCATTAAAATTTTTGAATCACTAGAAGAAATTATTGCAATTATTTTAGAAAGCACAGGGGGCAATATCCCAATCTGGATAGCTCCGATACAAATCATTTTGATTTCAGTTTCTGAACGATATAACGAATCAGTTAAAAAGTTGAAAGAACTTTTCTCTAGTTATGACATTAGATCCAGTATTGATATTCGAAATAATACTGTAGAATTTAAAATACGTAAAGCACAGTTACAACAAATTCCTTATATGCTAATCATTGGGGAAAAAGAAACTCGGACAAATTCAGTTTCTGTCCGAAAAAATACAGGTTCTGATTTAGGTCTAGTTAAAATTGATGACTTTATCAAGGAAATTAAAATAGAAATTATTTCTAGAAATACTGATCTGAAAAAATAATTTTTATCCAGGACTTTCTTATTGAAAAATTCATTGGCTTCTGTTAATATCAGAAGTTGTAAATAGCTAATAAAAGGCTATTTATTCATTATATTTTTCAAATATCTAAATTAAGTTTAACCTACAAATTGAATTACGCTAAAAATTTAGAAATTAAGAGTACAGAATTATATATCCTTAGTGAAAGTGGTGAAAAGATCGGATTAATGAGCAAGGAACAGGCTTTGGAAATGGCCAAAGAACAAGAACTGGACTTGGTGGAGGTTTCTCCACATGCCAAGCCACCAGTTGCCAAGATTATGTCCTGGTCAAAATTCAAATATCAACAAGAGAAAAAAAGAAAGGAAAGTAAAGCAAAACGAATAGAGCAAAAAGAAATGTGGTTTAAATCATTTATTGCAGAGGGAGATTTAACTCATAAAGTAAAAAAAGTAATCGAATTCTTAGATAAAAAAAGCCCTGTTAAAATAACAATTAAAACAAAAGGTAGAGTAGCAAGACAACAGATAGAAAACATCAAAAATGAAATATTAAGTAAACTTGGTGAAGCAATTGAACAAAATATTGAACCCAAGTATCAAGGTCGAGACTTAACATTTATTGTTAGACCTACACATAATCTAAAAAAAGAAAAAAACCATGAAAATCAAAACACACAAGGCAACAGCAAAACGGTTTAAATTAACAGGTAATAATAAATTACGCCATCTTAAACAGGGAAATAATACTCACCTGAAAGCTCACAAAAGTCATGCTCAAAAAGCCCGTAAAAAAGGCATGGTAGTCAAGGCTTCTGGAGGCGAAAGATCAAAAATACTTAAATTATTGGGAAAAAGATAAATCATGCGTATCAAAAGAGGTTTAAATAAAAATAAAAGACATAAAAAAATTCTTGAGAAAACCAAAGGTTATCGCTTAAGCTATAGTAAATTATATAAAAGAGCAAAAGAAGCGGTACTTCATGCAGGTCAATATTCATTTGCCCAAAGACGTAAACGCCAGGGTCAATTCAGAAGATTATGGATCGAAAGAATTAACGCAGCTTTATCTAGTCACAATATTAAATACAACATATTCATTAATAGATTAGCTACTAAAAAAATCGAACTCAATCGTAAAATTTTAGCTGATTTAGCTCTTAATAATAAAAACGCTTTTGATGCAGTTGTCACTAGTATTAAATAATTCAAAAGCAAGAAGAAATTAGTGAAAAGAAAAAAATTGAATAAAATATATAATAGAATAACAATCTCTTACAATTTTCTATTTACTTTTTTTATTTTCTTTTTGCTATTAACTACTAACTTGTGTTTTTAGATCCCATGGCTGACAAACAAGTACAGACAACCTTTGAATTAAGTAAACTTCTCAATGATATCAAAGAAAAAGCTTCCTCTAATATAATTGCAGCAAAAAATTCTGAGGAAATTGAATTTGAGCGTGTAAACTATTTAGGAAGAAAATCAGAGCTGACCTTCCTTTTGAAACAACTTAAGAACCTTGATCTGGAAGCTAAGAAATTGATTGGAGCTCAAGCTAATCAATTACGTCAGGATATTAATATATTATTATTAAAGCAAGAAAAAAAGTTACAAGCTTCTGAATTATCTCAAAAACTAACAACTGAAGAAATTGATATTACTCTACCAGGCATTAAAAAATTACGGGGACATTTGCATCCTGTTACACAAATGCAGAGAAGAGCAGAGGATATTTTTCAAAGTATGGGATTTCAAATTGTTTATCCATATGAATTAGATGATGATGCTCATATCTTTAGTCTGATAAATTTTCCACTTGGTCATCCTGCTCGGGATAATTGGGATACATTTTCTACTATAGATGGATTTATGCCAATTCCTCATACTTCTGCGATGCAAAATCGGGTAATCAGCACTATCACACCACCTGTCAAAGTTATAATACCTGGCAGATGTTTTCGTAATGAAGCAACTGATGCGAGGCATGAACATACCTTTTTTCAAATTGAAGGAGTATATGTCGATAAAGGGATTAGACTCACTGATATGTTAGGAACTTTAAAAACATTCTTCACAGAATTTTATGAACGAAATATTGAAGTAAAATTCACTCCTGATTTTTTTCCTTTTGTTGAACCAGGAGGGATGATGTCTCTTACTTGTGTATTATGTCATGGGAAAGGATGTAAAGTCTGTAAAGGATCTGGCTGGCTCGAAATTTTAGGGTGCGGAATGATTCATCCTGAAGTGCTCAAGGCAGCCAATATTGATCCCGATGTTTTTTCTGGTTTCGCTTGGGGATTTGGCCTGGAACGCCTAATGATGATGAAATACAATATTGAAGACGTCAGACATTTTTACAATGGAAATTTAAAATTTCTTCGTCAATTTTAAAATAAGACTTAATTTAAATAGTATTGTCAAAACATGCTAATTTCCTATAAATGGTTACAAAAATATTTACCTGATCTCAATAAATTTGCCCCTGAAGCAATAGCTGAAGCATTGACAATCTCGATTGCCGAAGTAGAAAATATCCATAAAGTTCGTTCTGGTTTAAAAAATATTGTGGTTGGAGAAATAATTCAAATAGAAAAGGTACCGGATAGCGACCATTTAAATCTCTGCCAAGTATTAACAGATCAAAATAATCCTAAACGTACAATAATTTGTGGGGCTTCCAACGTCAAAGAAGGAATGAAAGTAGCTGTTTGTTTACCAGGTGGATTTGTAGTAAATCCGAAAGATCCTAATAAATTTTTTGAAATCAAAGAAATCAATATCAAAGGTATCTTATCTTCTGGCATGATTTGCTCTCCTTGTGAATTAGGCCTGACTGATGTACATTTAGAAATCTTAGCATTAGAACCTGAATTGCCAGTAGGTATGGATCTAGTTCCGCTACTTCAAGATCTTATTTTCGAGGTTGAAAATAAAGCACTGAGTCATCGTAGCGACTGCTTTTCACATCTTGGTATTGCTAGAGAATTATCAGCAATATTAAAAATTAAATTTGATTCTCAATTACTTGAAGAATATCCCATTATTCCTGCTGCAAGTCTAGATTATTCAATTGAAATAAATGTACCAAACGAATTATGCCCAAGATTTTGTGCAGTAGCTTTAAAAGATGTGGAAGTAAAGAATTCACCTTTCTGGTTACAAGCCCAATTAACAGCGGTAGGCATACGAGCAATTAATAATATTGTAGATGTCACCAACTACATCATGCTGGATAAAGGTCAACCAATGCATGCTTATGATTATGATAAAATGGCTGAAAAGAAATTAATAGTAAGAACCGCCAAAACAAAAGAAAAAGTAAATGCCCTTGATGAAAAAACATATGAACTAAATAAGACAATGGTGGTTATTAGTGATGCAGAAAGTGTTGAAGATATTGCAGGAATTATGGGTGGAGCCAAAACCCAAATAACTTTTGCAACCAAAAATATTATCCTGGAAGCGGCAAATTGGGAAATGTATAATATCCGAAAAACATCGAGAACTCTTGGAGTCAGAAGTGAAGCTGGCACGAGATTTGAAAAAGGGTTGGATCCCAATTTTACTATGCTGGGACTCAAATCAGCTGTGAAACTTATCAGCGATATTACTGATGCTGAAATCGCTTCAACCATTTATGATCATTACCCCAATCCTGTCTTAGAAACAATCATTGATTTTGATATTAATCTAATTTCCCGCTTGATTGGCATAGATTTATCTAAACAACAAATTATTGATACATTAAAAAGTCTACAATTTGAAATTCTGGAAGAAACAAATAGCGATGATTCCAATGTCAATCAAGTAAGCCAGTCTCAAATTAAAATTAAAGTCCCAACTTTTCGTAGAGATATTAAAATCAAACAGGATTTACTCGAAGAAGTTGCCCGCCTCTTTGGGTATCAAAATTTGAAACCGACCTTACCTCTTAGAGATTTAACACCTGTTCTACAAAATCAAGATACAATATTATTTCGAAAAACCCAGGATATTTTAGTTGGTCTAGGATTTGATGAATTATTAACATACAGCTTTACCAATTCCAATGCAGTAAAGAAATCAAATCTGGAAATAAAAGATTATTTAGAAATTAATAATCCACTTTCACCGGAACTAGCTTTGATGCGAAATTCATTGCTTCCCAATCTACTTGAAAAAGTTAAAGACAATGCCAAAAATTTTTCGAATTTTCAATGTTTTGAAATTGGTAGAGTAATTGAATCTGAAATGACTCCTGATAATCTCCATGAGCAACCACATAAACTATGTTTAGTTATTTATAATTCTGAAGCTGAAAATCTTTTTACTGAAATCAAAGGATCATGGGAAATTTTGGCCCAAGCACTAAATATTCAAGCTAATTATCTTAATACAGAAAATAACTGGAAATTTGCAAATATGATGCATCCCAAACGAGTTGCTTTAATCCAATGTAACAATATTAATTTAGGCTTTATCGGTGAAATTCATCCTCAAGTTTTACAAAATTGGGAATTGAAGGGTAGAGTAGCTATTTTAGAAATAAATCTTGATCAAATAATACCACTCAAGCTTATAGCCAAAGCATATCAGCCACTATCTCCATATCAGGAAGTTACTCGAGATCTGAGTTTGTGGTTTGACCGTAATACAAAATATGCTGATATTATCAAAGAAATCAATTCACTGAATAATTCGTTAATCAAAGAGATTAATCTAGTAGACATTTTTTATTTACCAGAAAATACCTCAGAAAAAAGTATTACTTTAAGACTTAGCCTACAGAGTCAGGAAAAAACCTTAACTGATAAAGAAATTAATGAAACTACAGATAATATTATTAAAGTGCTAGAAACAAAATTAAAAGCAAAATTAAGAACTTAAATATTGCTTAATTTGTTATTGTTCCAGGCGTTTTTCCCGACTGTACAAGTACTCCTTGGACTGATCCTGATAAATAAACATCTACAGCTCCAGTTTTCGCAGGTATTTTCCAACTACAGGAACTAACTCCACAAGTAGTATCGAGTCCTAAACTATTATGAAGTATTACTTTATCAATTTTGGATCCACTATATGTAAAATTCACAGTAATGGTAGAGCCGGCTGTCAGTGTAGCTGGCAAAGTAAATGATAAAGTTCCTAATTTTTCCAAACTAATTGAAGTGCTGCCTTCAGCTCCAGTAGCATCAAGAGTTTTGATTGTAAAAAGATGACTACCTGATTGAAGATTGAGCGAAGTAAGATCAATGCTATCGATATAGGGAATTTTATCAGATTCTAATATCATTTTATTATCCAAATAAATTTGAATTTTAGTTACCTTTCCATTTGGTGAAAATGCTGAAACTTCGACATCCAATTTTTGTCCAAGTGCAGTAGCTGCAGTTGGTTTAACAATTACTGCCCAAGGTTTATTTTGACCACTGGGATTTCGATTGATAGTACAAAATTCTGTTGGAGGACCATTTTTCCCATATTCAGCTATACCTTGCATCCATTCATCTAAAAATTTTTGCAGATTTGGATCTAGCATTTTATAATATTTTGTCGTAATACTCTGAGTCAATCCTAAATTGATATCAATATCTCTAGCTAATTTTTGAGGTTCATCAGTACAAACAAGTGCGGTATTTACTTCTACAGTTGCAGGAGTTTTCAAACCTGAAATTACTAAATCACTTTTAAAATCTGCACAAAGTGCTGTAGCATCTGCATTTCCCAACAAAGCTTCCGCCACACTACATGTAGATCCAGATTCAATTCCTCCTGGACGAGGAAAAGCAGTGGCAGGAAAAGATCCACCGATCAACTTTAAATATTCTGCAATCCAGGGCTTGGCAGTCACAAATCCGGAAACACCATCCTTAAGAGAAGTATTATCATTGTTTCCAAGCCAGCCAACCACTATCATTTCAGGGGTATATGTAGCAAATAATACTTCACGCTGTTCTTCAGAAGTTCCAGTTTTACCTGCCACATCACGACCATCCCAACTATCTCCAGGTCCGCCATTTTTACCATTTAATATATGATTAATCAAATATACTCCTCTGGGATCAGCCACTTGCTCAGAAACTGGATTGTGTTCAAAAATATTTTTTCCGGCTTCATTTTCAATTTTCAAAATAGTTTCTTTGGCAGTATGCTTTCCCTCGTTAGCAAAAATGGTATATGCTTCTGCATGATCAACTAATTTGATATCCGAGCCTCCTACAGCAATCGAAGGACCATAACCAGCAGCACTATTCAATGTGGTGTATCCCCACTTTTGCATCTCAGTAATAAAATTTGTAATGCCGATTTGATTCACCAAAGTAATTGCAGGAATATTTCTAGACTTACTAAGCTGAAACCGTGCGGTCTGAATACCATTAAACCCACCTTCAAAATTCTTCGGTTTATAACTACCAATCTGAATCGGAATATCTGGCATTAAAGTTCCTGGCGAAATAAGGCCATTCATCATTCCCATATAATAAACCATAGGTTTCATGGAAGACCCTGGTGACTGTAAACTATTGGTGATATTGACATGTGGCTCAAACTTACAGTCTTTTCCTGGTGTACAATTCTCTGGCACAGCAGTACCAAAATAATCATAAGAACCAGCCATAGCCAGTATTTCACCAGTTTTGGGATTCATTGCTACCAAAGCAGCATTTTCACCGCCATATTTTCTGCCATATTTCTCTACGCCCACTTTGACTTGTTGCTCTGCCAAAGCCTGATAATCTAAGTCTAATGTAGTATAAATTTTGTAACCACCAGTTTCTAATTCACTCAGAGTAAAAGGTACACCATTATTATAATTTTGATTCATTAATTGTTGCTGTACATAAAAAACAAAGTGCGGGGCTTTAATTTCAAATCTTGGTTCACGATATACTAATTCAAATTTTCTTGCTTCGGCAATCATCTCTTTGGTCAAAATATCTTTATCAGTATGATTTTGTTCTTTGTTAGTTTTATTAATAAAAACAAGATTCTTTTCTAACTGATCTAAAACATATTCCTGTCGTTTCTTTACCGAAACCTGAGAAACCTCAGGGTTAGCAGATTTAGTAGGGGAAAGCTGTGTCGGATTTTGTGGAATCGAAGCTAATATAGCCATTTCAGCAAGATTTAACTCGCTAAGCTGTTTACCAAAATAAAATTGCGCTGCAGTTTTTACTCCATAAATATTACTTCCTTCTGGTGAAATTGTAAGATAAATTTCCAATATTTCATCTTTAGAATGTTCTTTTTCAATTTGCAATGAAAGCAATATTTCCTTGATCTTACGTTCATATTTTATCTCATTTGTAAGTGAAGTTTGTTTCACTACTTGTTGAGTAAGTGTACTACCTCCACAGGCGACACCTCTTTCAATAATATTTTTTACAGCACATCTGGCAATTGCCCGTGCATCCACTCCTGGATGATTGTAAAAATTTATATCTTCGGCTGCCATAAAACTCCATTTCAACAAATCTGGTACTTCGGCAATGGCAACTGGATCATGATTTTCTGTATCAAACATTTTATAAAGCACCTTTCCATTTCGATCATAAATGTAACTGGCATTCCCTTTATTTTTACCGAAAGGTTGATCTTTACTTGGTAAATCTTCAGATATTTTTTGCACATATGAAAGAACAAAAATCATTCCAATTAAAGCAATCAAGACTAGGAAACCAAAAATCCTGGCAAAAAATTTCCGAAAACGGTGTGATTTCTTTTTGGATAATTTAAATTTTTCCCAACGATGTTTCCAAGATTTACCATTACTGGAAAAATTCTTAGAACTAGATAATCTGCTAGATTTAAGGCTTCGTTTTAGTCCACCTTTAAAACGAATTTTTGTAGAGTACGGCATATAAAAATTTTAATACAAAACTATTATAGCAATAATTATTCTGAAAAGTGATAAGAAATTATTTTAATTAGTTGCTCAATGAATAGAACTGTGAATAAAAGGGAATAGTTAGTGAAAAAGAATAAAGTATCACGTATCATGTAAAAAGCTGTAAACGATATACTACTAGTGTCAACTTACAGACGTATCATTACAATATATGGGAGACATCGATGTCTTCCCCTTATATCAAAAAATCTTACTGCCTAGAATCTAACACACTACTTCGTTTTCTGTTTTTCTGTATTGACATATTAAATCACTTCCCCGTATAATTTCAGTTATGAAAAATTTAAAGACAAATTTACTCCTCCTCCTTTCTTGCTAATGCGGGGGATTTTTGTTATTTAAATAAATTAAAATTTGATCCTCCGCAAGGGGGATTTTTTGTGGGAACGGTGATCGGTGTTCGGTGATCGGAAGTCGGGAAGAAATGAAATCTGCAATCGGGAATGATTATGCAATTTGAAATTTGGAAATTGCAATTATTTTCACCAGATACTAGATACTAGCTACCAGCTACTTTTCTACTTGATACATGATACTTGATACATAATACTTTTTTAACTCGTTAATATATAATTTTTAATCTTATAGTCATGGCACAACAAATTATTATCTTCGACACTACCTTACGCGACGGCGAACAGGTACCAGGCGCCAAATTGAATACGATTGAAAAAGTAGAGATCGCTAAACAACTTGAAATATTAGGTGTAGATGTAATAGAAGCTGGATTCCCAATTTCATCACCAGAAGATTTTGAGTCAGTCAAACAGGTGGCTGCAACAATTAAAAATGCCCAGGTTTGTGCTTTGGCCAGAGGTATAGATCAGGATATTGATGCTGCAGCAGAAGCTATTAAAAATGCTATTCATCCAAGGATTCATACTTTTGTCTCAGCTTCCAATATTCATCTAAAAAATCAGATGAATAAAAACCAAAACGAAGTATTAAAAATGGTTAGGAGAGCTGTATCACGAGCTAAAAAATATTCTGAGAATGTTGAATTTTCCCCTATGGATGCTAGTAGAGCCGATTTCGAATATTTAGTTGAATTAATTAATGTAGCTATTGCTGCTGGTGCAACGACAATTAATATTCCTGATACAGTAGGCTATGCAGTCCCGGAAGAATGGGGTAAGATGATTCGAAACCTCAACAAAGCAATTCCAGCTTTTCAAAAAAATATTATTATGAGTATGCATACTCATAACGATCTAGGTTTAGCTACGGCCAATGCTATTGCAGGAATTGAAAATGGTGCAAGACAGATCGAAGCCACGATTAATGGTCTTGGAGAAAGAGCTGGTAATTGTGCCTTGGAAGAAATTGCCATGATTCTGCAGTGCAGATATTCCAAAAAATATCATACGAATATCAATACACAAGAAATTTATAAAACTAGCCGTCTCGTGTCCCAAATCATGGGTATTATTGTTCAGCCAAATAAAGCGATTGTAGGCGCTAATGCCTTTGCCCATTCTTCAGGAATTCATCAGGATGCTATTATCAAAAACCGAGAAAATTTTGAAATTATCAACCCCACAGATGTAGGAATTTCCCAATCAGGTATTGCTTTAACAGCAAGATCAGGTAGAGGTGCACTGGTTTCCAAATTAAGATCAATTGGCTTAAACTTTGATAAAAAAAGTGTAGATGCATTTTATATTGATTTCTTAAAAGTAGCTGATCGAAAAAAAGAATTAAATGAAACAGAATTAAAATTGATTATCGCCGGTTTTACAGAAGAATTATTAAATGATAAATATAAACTCGACTTAGTTCAGGTAATGATTGGAAACAAAAATATTCCTGCTGCTGCTATTCGCATCATTGATACTGAAAATAATCAGAAATTTGAAAGTACCCAAACCGGAAGAGGAGGAGTAGAGGCAATATATAAAGCAATTACTACTTCTTTGAATATTAATGCTACATTAAAAGAATTTCTGGTTCAAGCCATTTCAGAAGGCAGTGATTCCAAAGGAAAAGTAAATATTCGAGTTAAAATCAACGAACGAGAATCATACGGTTTCGGTGTCGATGATGATATTATAATTGCCAGCTCACAGGCATATATCGACGCAATTAACAAACATTTTCTTGAAGAGAAATCACTAAATTTAGATGCTGAAGTGAAGCGAATCACTAGTATTACTATTGCACAAACAAATCAGGATAACATCATTGGTAATAATACAAGTGCCTTTAAAGGTGGGCGGGCAATTATCAGCCAAATATTAAGTGAATTTCCTAAACAAAAAGCTCTAAATGTCTTATTTTTAGGATCAGGTAATGGCGAAGAGATTTCACAAATTTATGCCAGCTCTAATAGAAATATCCAAAATGATAAGATTTATGCCATTGAGCGACGATATGATGCTGTCTATCAAATGCAAAATAATTTACCTGAAATCACTACTATTCGTGGTGACTATAATAATATTAATTTGAAATTTCCCAATAAACTGGATTTAGTAATTTGTGCTTTTAACGAACATGATAATTCACTTATCAATAGAAAACGTCTTCATCACCGCATATATAGCTCACTAAAAACTAATGGGAAATTTGTCATCGCAGATCTTTTCGTCAAACAAGGAGTGAATTTTTCTCATCGTAAATATAGTAAAACTCCAGTAATTCAGATAAAAAAAATATACAGTAATTTAATTTCTGATTTAAAGAAATCAACAGATGCATCTTCATCCGTTATTACAGAATTAATTGATAATCTGCAAAATGTTTCTCTTCAGGAAGCATTGAAAGCAAAGGATGGTAGAGAATCGATTGTGGCACCTGAAATACTAAAAGGATGGTTAGAACAGGCAAAATTTCAAGAAGTAACTTATCTACCAAATAAAATTAATGATATTAGCGGAGTTGTATTTGGAGTGAAAAAATTATTATAATTAAAATAAGATGAAACCTTTAACAATTTTTGAAAAAATCTGGAATAATCATGTAGTTGAAGCAGTATCTGGACAACCTACATTATTATACATCGATCTCCATTATGTGATTGAGGTCACTTCTCCTCAAGCATTAGCCAGTTTAAAACAAAGAGATGTCAAAGTT
>Ga0194063_10000937_pt1 | contig 19942 bp, 15 predicted proteins | sample SepL3720m_MetaG_FD_155459 | JGI IMG/M metagenome (GOLD analysis project Ga0194063, IMG submission 155459) | Anoxic zone freshwater microbial communities from boreal shield lake in IISD Experimental Lakes Area, Ontario, Canada - Sep2016-L373-20m | ecosystem: Environmental > Aquatic > Freshwater... | reverse complement strand
GGCCAACAGCCGCAGCTGGTCCAATGGCGGTGACCAGCCCAACAGCGATTGGCGGCCCAGCAGCCGTTGCTGGCCCAACAGCCGTGCCGGACTCCACCCCAGTGGGCCTGGCCTGAGGGGCCGGGCGGGCCGGGGCGAGGCCGGTGGCCAGGGGTTCAGCCAGCAGGCCCAGCACCAGCACCTCCAGCCACAGCCTCGGCTGCACGCTCATCCGCAGCTGTTGTTCGCTGCCCCGCAGCTGGGCCTGCCAGTGCAGCAACTTTGCCTTGCCGATTCGGCGCGCCACCTCCGGCAGACGGGGCCGCAGCTGGGGCGAGACGCTGGTCAGTTCCAGCCGGTCCGGGGCCACGCCAGCCAGCAGCAGATCGCGCAACAGGCTTGCCAGACCCTGAAGCACCGCACTCGGTTCTCGCCCCCGCTCCAGCAGGGCCCGGCAAGTTTCGATCACCGCCAGCGGTTCGGCCGCGGCCATTGCTTCGGCCAGCTCCAGCAGCTCCTGTTCGGGCACCGCCCCCAGCAGTTCCCAGACGGCGATCGCCTCGATCGGCGCCGGCAACAGGCTGAGCTGGTCCAGCAGGCTCTCGGCATCACGTAGCCCCCCCTGGGCCCGTTGAGCCACAACGTTGAGGGCCTCGGCGCTGATGCCGATCCCCTCCTGATCGGCGATCCAGCGCAGGTGTCCCTCCAGGGCCTCCATCGGGATGCGCCGGAAATCAAAGCGCTGACAGCGGGAGAGAATCGTCGGCAGTACCCGCTGGGGATCGGTGGTGGCGAGCACGAACACCACCCGTGGCGGCGGCTCCTCCAGGGTCTTGAGCAGGGCGTTGAAGGCGGCGGTGGAGAGCATGTGGCACTCGTCCACCACATACACCTTCCAGCGGGCCTGCACCGGCGCGAAGCGGGAGCGCTCGATCAGCTCACGGATGTTGTCGACGCCGGTGTTGGAGGCGGCATCGATTTCAATCACATCCAGGGCGTTGCCGGCGGCGATCGCGGTGCACAGCTCGCAGGCGCCGCAGGGTTCGGGCGTGGGCCCGTCGGCGCCGATGCAGTTGAGCGAGCGCGCCAGGATGCGGGCGCTGGAGGTCTTGCCGGTGCCGCGCGGGCCGCTGAACAGGTAGGCCGGCGCGATCCGGCCGGTGCGCAGGGCATTGCAGAGGGTGGCGGCGATCGCCTCCTGCCCCACCAGCTGATCGAAGCGCTGCGGCCGGTACTTGTGATGCAGGGGCTGGTAGGCCTGGGCCATCGCGGTCGCCCGTGGGGGACGGGGTTGGTGCAGAGCGCCCCGCACGACGCCGCGGGCCAATCAGGCTACCGGCCTCCTCCCGGTTCCAGCAGCCGTTCAAGCTGGGCCTCCATCTCCTCCACCTGGCTCAGCTGGTCCGCCAATCGCTGGGCCGCCAGCCGCACGCGCAGGAATTGATCATGGCTCTCGTCGCCGGGCCAGCGCAGCTCAGCTTTGGCCAGTTCCTGTTCGAGCCGCTCCTGCAGGGAACGGCGCAGGCCATCGATCTGATCCAGGCTGCGCAGGGCCAGAATCCGGCCTTTCTCGAGTTGCTGGGGATCGAGGTTGAGTCCCTGGCGCAACAGCACCCGCGCCCCGGTGAGCAGGGCCGCCGGCATGAACTGGCCCAGGGCCAGGGCTCCGAGGCTGCCGGTGTGAAGCCAGTCTTCGACCTGGCTGCTGCGATGGCGGCCGGTCTTGCACCAGTGGGCGAAGTGCTCGCAGTTGTTGAACAGCAGGTTGTAGCGCTGTTCCCCCAGCCGTCCCATGGCGCGCCGCAGGGTGACCCCGGCGGGGGAGCAGTCCGCCGCCGCGTAGGGCACGGCCGTGATCGGCTGGCCGCGGCTGAACTCCTCGCGGGGACTGCGCAGAATCTCGCGCCCCTCCAGATAGTGGGCCACGGTGCCATCCCCCAGGTCGATGCCGTGGTGCATGAACAGGCCGTGTTGCCGGGGGGCCTGGAGGTGGTCGGCGGCGGCCAAGGCGGTTCAGGCGGCGTTGACGCCCGATCAGCTTGGACCCGGCCGGTGTTCTGCAGGCTGCTGGGGATGGGGGGATTGCCCGACCGGCAGATCGCCGCCTGGCACTGGCTTCAGGCCGAGGCTGCTTCGTCCATCAGGCTGTCGCGGTCACTGTTGGCACTGGGGATCTGCACCACATTGGCCTTGCTGCGCTGTTCGACCAGATCCCGGGTGATCGTGAAGCTCTGGATGTCCTGGCGCGAGGGGAGGTCGTACATCACCTCCAGCATCAGCTCCTCGACGATGCCGCGCAGGGCCCGGGCACCGGTCTTGCGGCGATGGGCTTCGACGGCGATGGCGGCGATGGCGTCCGGCTCGAAGTCCAGGCGCACGTTGTCCATGCTCAGCAGGGTCTGGAACTGCTTGACCAGGGCATCGCGGGGCTCGGTGAGGATCGCTTCCAGCGCGTCGGTGTCGAGGGGCTGGAGCACCGCACTGACCGGCAGGCGGCCGATGAATTCCGGGATCAGGCCGTAGCGCACCAGATCATCGGGTTCGAGATGGCGCAGGGCTTCGGCCACCTGCCGTTCCTTGCCGGTGCGCGGGCGTGCCTGGCCCCCTTCGGGCAGGAAGCCGATGGCGTTGCGACCCATGCGCTTCTGGATCACGTCCTCCAGGCCCACGAAGGCGCCGCCGCAGATGAACAGAATCTGGCTGGTGTCCACCTGGATGCAGTCCTGGTAGGGGTGCTTGCGGCCCCCTTGAGGCGGCACGTTGGCGACCGTGCCTTCGAGCATCTTCAGCAGGGCCTGTTGCACCCCCTCACCGGAGACATCGCGGGTGATTGAAGGGTTCTCACTCTTGCGGGCGATCTTGTCGATTTCGTCGATGTAGATGATGCCCCGCTGGGCCTGTTCCACATCCATGTCTGATTTCTGCAGCAGGCGTAGCAGGATGTTCTCCACGTCTTCGCCCACATAGCCGGCCTCAGTCAGCGTGGTGGCATCGGCCACGGCAAAGGGCACATCCAGCATCTCCGCCAGCGACTGGGCCAGGAGCGTCTTGCCGCAGCCGGTGGGCCCGATCAACAGGATGTTGGACTTGTGCAGCCGGGTGGCCGTCTGGTCGGTCTCCCCTTTGCCGTCGCCTTGCCAGGCCAGGCGCTTGTAGTGGTTGTAGACCGCCACCGACAGCACCTTCTTGGCTTCGTCCTGGCCCACCACCTGTTGATCCAGGAAGCTCTTGATCTCCTGGGGTTTGGGCACCTGGGCCAGGGTGGGGGCCGGTTTGCTGGTTTTCTTGGGCTGGGCTTTGCGGCTGGTTTCAGGACTGGGCCGGCTGCCGTGGCCGTGCCCATCGGCCAGCTCTTCGTCGAGGATTTCGTTGCAGAGATCGATGCATTCGTCGCAGATGTAGACGCCTGGTCCGGCGATCAGCTTGCGGACCTGCTCCTGGGACTTGCCGCAGAAGGAGCATTTCAGGTGGGCGTCGAACTTGGCCATCGGCGACGGGTGGGGCGGCGAAGGAGTGGACAGGGGCGGCTGGCGATTCCAAGGATCAGCTTGAAGTCGGTGGCGGTTGCTCTCCTTGGGGATCTCAGCGGGGATGGACCGCCCCCAGGGCAGGAGTCTCCAGCCCTGGGCGTCAGGCTGCGGCCGGGAGGCCGCTGTCGTTGACCACCCGGTCGATCAGGCCGTATTCAACCGCTTCTGCTGGCGAAAGGAAGTAGTCGCGGTCGGTGTCTTCGGCGATTTTATCGAGCGGCTGGCCGGTGTGTTCGGCCATCAGCCCATTGAGCGTGTCCTTGAGAAACAGAATCTCGCGGGCCTGAATTTCGATGTCCACCGCCTGGCCCTGGGCACCACCGAGGGGCTGGTGAATCATGATCCGGGCATTGGGAAGCGCCATCCGCTTGCCCTTGGCGCCTCCGGAGAGCAGGAAGGCTCCCATGCTGGCCGCCAGCCCGTAGCAGATGGTGACGATGTCAGGGGCCACCTGCTGCATCGTGTCGTAGATGGCGAAGCCGGCGGTGACGGAGCCGCCGGGGGAGTTCACATAGATCTGGATGTCCTTTTCCGGATCCTCGGCCTCGAGATACAGCAGCTGGGCCACCAGGGAATCGGCCACCTGGTCGTCGATACCGGTGCCCAGGAAGATGATCCGCTCCCGCAGCAGGCGGGAATAGATGTCGAAGGCCCGATCGCCGCGGCCGGACTGTTCCACCACCGTGGGTAGGACGCCCGGAGCGGCACTGGGGGGTGGCGCGGTCAGGGCGTTCCAGGGCTGCGGCCCGCTCCAGTGGCTGTGCACCGGGTGGCGGCGAAGGCCAGCGGGGGAGGGAATCGCGTTGGGTTGGGCGTCGATCACGCGGACGTTCTCAGGCCTGGGTATGGAAGCAATCTATGGGCTCAGTCCTTGGCTTCGCCGTCGGAGGCCTCGTCAGCGGCTGTTTCGGGGGCCTTTTCGGTGATGGTGCTGTGGGCCTCCAGCCATTCGAGCAGGCGCTCGTTGAGCAGATCGTCAGCCACGGCCAGGCGCAGCCGCTGGGGATCGATGCTGCTGGTGTCGCTGAGGCCGCGGCTCACCTCGGTGACTTTGGCCTCGATGTCCGCTTCGGCCACCGCGATCGATTCGGCGGCGGCGAGGGCCTTGAGGGCCAGGTTGCGGCGCAGCCGCTGTTCCGCCTCGGGGCGGGAGGTGTCCATCAGGCTGCGCACCAGATCCTGAGTGAACAGCTTCTTGACATCCATGCCCTGCTTGGCGATCTGGCTGGCGGTCTGCTCGATCAGATTGCGGATCTCCACTTGGACCAGGGTCTCGGGCAGCTCCACCTCCAGCTGCTCCACCAGGGCTTCGAGCAGGGCGTCGTGGCGGTTGGCCCGGTGGCGCCGTTCGGCGTCCTCCTTGAGGCGGGCTTCCAGATCGGTCCGCAGCTCGGCCAGACTGCCCTTGTCGCTGGCCTGCTGGGCGAAGGCGTCGTCCAGGGCCGGCAGTTCCTTGGTTTTGAGCTCAATCAGGCCGATCTCGAATTCCGCCGGGCGACCGGCCGCATCCGCCTGGGGATAGGACTCGGGGAACTGGCAGGCCACCGTGCGGCTGTCGCCGGGTTTCAAGCCGATGATCCCCTCGATGAAGCCGGGAATCATGCGGCCCTCTTCGAGTTCCACCTCCATGCCCTCGGAGCTGCCGCCCACGATCGCCTCGCCGGTGTCGCTGTAGGTGCCGCTGAAGCTCACTTCGGCCACATCGCCACTGGCGGCGGCCCGGCCCTCCACGGGCACCAGCGTTGCCAGTTGCTGGCGGGACTGGTCCAGCAGCTCATCGATCCGGGCGGGGTCGTAGTGGATCGCTTCCGCTTCGGCTTTGAGGCCCTTGGTGGCCTTGAGGCTGGGGCTGGGTTCCACATCCAGCTCCAGGGTGAGGCTGAGCGCGTCACCCGGTTCGAAGCGCGCCAGCACCACCTCAAAGGCCTCGCTCAGCTGGGGCTGGCCGATCGCCTCGATCTTCTCCTGGCCGACGGCCTCGCGGAAAACGCTGTCCACCAGATCTTCGAGAGCCGTGGCCTTGATGCGCAGGGGGCCGATCTGCTGGAGCAGCACCGGCCGGGGCACCTTGCCCTTGCGGAAGCCAGGCAGCTTGACGCTGCGGCTGAGTTTGGCCAGGGCGGCGTCATAGCTGGCCTGGCAGCGGGCCCCCGGTACGCCGATCTCCACCGCCAGTCGGCTGCCCGGGCGGGGGCTGGTGCTGACCTGCAGCGAGGCGCTGCCCTCGCTCGTGGCGGGTGGGGTCTGGGCGGCTTTGGAGCTGGAGGCGGCAGGACTCATGAACGGGGCCGATCGAGCAGGGCAGCCCGCGATCCTAGAAAGTGGTGCGACCGGCGTCCGCACGATCGCCTCGGGCGCGTATTGTCAGAAGGACGCAAGCGTTCGACATATTCCCAATCCAGGCGGAGACGGCAGTGGGCCGAACCGTCCTTCCGGTGAGTTTTCCGGCACCGGGATCAATGCATCAATCCGCAACAGGCCAGTTCGTGCCGTTGCCCTTCCACTCTCCCCGGACCCGAGCGCAGCTTTCTCCGCCCCCTGCCCTTTCGGATCTCCGACAGTTCTGTTTCCAATCCGTCCCTTCCGTTGACCGCCTTTTCCGCAAGCCCCTCCGCCGATCTCCGCCCTGCCTGCCCCGGTGGCCTGCCCCGCCGGCCCTTGAAGGTGGCTGTGCTCGGAGCCACCGGCGCGGTCGGCCAGGAATTGCTGCTGCTGCTGGAGGAGCGTTCCTTCCCCGTCAGCGAGCTCACGGTGCTGGCCTCGCCCCGTTCCGCCGGTGCCGCTCTGAGCTGGCGGAACGAGAGCCTCACGATCCAGCCGGTTGAGGAGGGCTGTTTCGACGGCGTGGATCTGGTGTTGGCCTCGGCCGGCGGTTCCGTCTCCCGCCAGTGGGCACCCCGGGCCGCGGCCGCCGGTGCCGTGGTGATCGACAACTCCAGCGCCTTCCGCCTGGATCCGGCGGTGCCCCTGGTGGTACCAGAGGTCAATCCCCAGGCCGCCTTTGCTCACCAGGGCATCATCGCCAACCCCAACTGCACCACGATTCTGCTCACCGTCGCCCTGGCCCCCCTGGCGGCGCGGCGGCCGCTCCGGCGCGTGGTGCTGAGCACCTATCAGTCCGCCAGTGGCGCCGGTGCCCGGGCCATGGAGGAACTGCGCCAGCTCAGCCGCACGGTGCTCGACGGCGGCGAGCCGCTCAGCGAGGTGCTGCCCCATTCGCTGGCTTTCAATCTGTTTCTTCACAACTCGCCGATGCAGGCCAACGGCTATTGCGAAGAGGAGTTGAAGATGATCAACGAAACCCGCAAGATCATGAATCTGCCGGATCTGCGCCTCTCGGCCACCTGTGTGCGGGTGCCGGTGCTGCGGGCCCATTCCGAATCGGTCAACATCGAGTTCGAAGAGCCCTTCCCGGTGGAAGAGGCCCGGGCCCTGCTGGCGGTGGCGCCGGGGGTGGAGTTGATCGAAGACTTCGACACCAATCGCTTCCCGATGCCGACCGATGTCACCGGCCGCGATCCGGTGGCGGTCGGCCGGATCCGTCAGGATCTCAGTGAGCCCAATGCTCTCGAGCTCTGGCTCTGCGGTGATCAGATCCGCAAAGGAGCGGCCCTCAATGCCATCCAGATCGCTGAACTGCTGATCGCCGGTGCGCAGCAGGCTCAAGGAGGTGCGCTTTGAGAACCGATCCCTCCACCAGCGCCTGTGCCCAGGCTCCTTTTGGTCGGGTGATCACCGCCATGGTGACGCCGTTCAGCGCCGATGGGGCGGTGGATCTGGAGCTGGCGGCCCGCCTGGCCGAGCACCTGGTGGCCCATGGCTCCGATGGCCTGGTGCTCTGCGGCACCACCGGTGAATCTCCCACCTTGAGCTGGCAGGAGCAGCATCAGCTGTTTGCCGCCGTGAAGGAGGCCGTGGCGGGCCGGGCGCCGTTGTTGGCCGGCAGCGGCAGCAATTGCACGGCCGAAGCGGTGGAGGCCACCCGTGAGGCGGCAGCCCTGGGTGCCGATGGGGCGCTGGTGGTGGTGCCTTACTACAACAAACCACCCCAGGATGGGCTTGAGGCCCATTTCCGGGCGGTGGCGGCGGCGGCGCCCGAGCTGCCGTTGATGCTCTACAACATCCCCAGCCGCACCGGCTGCAGCCTGGCGCCGGAAACCGTTGTCCGCCTGCTGGACTGCCCGAATGTGACCAGTTTCAAGGCCGCCAGCGGCAGCACCGAGGAGGTGAGCCAGTTGCGGCTTCTCTGCGGCGATCGCCTGTCCATTTACAGCGGCGATGACGTGCTCACCCTGCCGATGCTGGCCGTCGGGGCAGCTGGGGTGGTGAGTGTCGCCAGCCATCTGGCCGGCCCCGAGATCCGCGCCATGGTGCAGGCCTTCCTGGCGGGCGAGAACGCTGCCGCCCTAGCTCTGCACGAGCAACTGCTGCCGCTGTGCAAAGCCCTGTTCTGCACCACCAATCCCGTGCCGGTCAAAGCCGCCCTTGAGATCGCCGGCTGGCCTGTTGGCGCCCCCCGTTTACCCCTCCTCCCTGCTGAGCCTGAAGTGAGACAACGATTGCATTCGGTTTTGGCTGCCCTGCGTCCCACCTGACGCCAAGGCTTGCTTCCGACTACGGCACAACGTCCTCTTTTTACGAATTATCTGGTTATCTCTTTATGACAAGTCAGAACGGTCAAGGTCAGACAGCTCAAGCCAAGCAGCCCTGCCTGAGGGTGATTCCCCTCGGCGGCCTGCACGAGATTGGTAAGAACACCTGTGTTTTTGAATACGGCGACGACCTGATGTTGGTCGATGCCGGCCTCGCCTTCCCCAGCGATGGCATGCATGGCGTCAACGTGGTCATGCCCGACACCAGCTACCTGCGCGAGAATCAAAAGCGAATCCGCGGCATGGTCGTCACCCATGGCCACGAAGATCACATCGGCGGTATTCCTCACCACCTCAAGAACTTCAACATCCCCATCATCTACGGCCCCCGGCTGGCGATGTCCATGCTCCAGGGCAAGATGGAGGAGGCGGGTGTCACCGATCGCACCACCATCCAGACCGTCGGTCCCAGGGATGTGGTGCATGTGGGTCAGCACTTCAAGGTGGAGTTCATCCGCAACACCCACTCGATGGCCGACAGCTTCTCGCTGGCGATCACCACGCCGGCGGGGGTGATCGTGTTCACCGGTGACTTCAAGTTCGACCACACTCCCGTGGATGGCGAAACCTTCGACATCCAGCGCATGGCCCACTACGGCGAACAGGGCGTGCTGTGTCTGTTCAGCGATTCCACCAACGCTGAGCTGCCCGGTTTTGCTCCGCCGGAGCGCTCCGTGTTCCCCAACCTGGATCGCCACATCTCCCAGGCCGAAGGCCGGGTGATCATCACCACCTTCGCCAGCTCGATTCATCGCGTCTCGATGATTCTGGAACTGGCCATGAAGAACGGCCGCAAGGTGGGCCTGCTGGGGCGCTCCATGCTCAACGTGATTGCCAAGGCGCGCGAATTGGGCTACATGCGCTGCCCCGATGATTTGTTCGTGCCGATCAAGCAAATCCGCGATCTGCCCGATCGCGAAACCCTGTTGCTGATGACCGGCAGTCAGGGCGAGCCCCTGGCGGCGCTGAGCCGCATCTCCCGCGCTGAGCATCCCCAGGTGCAGGTGAAGTCCACGGACACGATCATCTTTTCCGCCAGCCCGATTCCCGGCAACACGATCTCAGTCGTCAACACCATTGACCGGCTGATGATGATGGGCGCCAAGGTCGTCTACGGCAAGGGCGAAGGGATCCATGTGTCCGGCCATGGTTTCCAGGAAGACCACAAGCTGATGCTGGCTTTGGTGCGACCCAAATTCTTTGTGCCCGTGCATGGCGAACACCGCATGCTCGTGGCCCACGCCAAGACCTCCCACTCGATGGGCATTCCCGTCGATCACACCCTGATCATCGACAACGGTGATGTGGTGGAACTCACCCCCGATTCGATTCGCAGGGGCGAGCCGGTGAAGGCGGGCATCGAATTGCTCGACGCTTCCCGCAACGGCATCGTCGATGCCCGGGTGCTCAAAGAGCGTCAGCAGCTGGCGGAAGATGGTGTCATCACCCTGCTGGCTGTGATCACCACCGACGGCGTGATGGCGGCGCCGCCCCGGGTGAATCTGCGGGGCGTTGTGACCAGCGCCGATCCCCGCAAGCTCTCAATCTGGGCTGAACGGGAAATCAGCTGGGTGCTTGAGAACCGCTGGAGTCAGCTGTCGCGCAACACCGGCGGCAAAGCCCCCGAAGTCGACTGGGTTGGCGTGCAGCGCGAGGTGGAGGTCGGACTGCAGCGTCGCCTGCGGCGTGAGCTGCAGGTGGATCCCCTGATCATCTGTCTGGTGCAACCGGCTCCTGCCGGCACGCCCGCTTACAAGGGTCGGGCAGACAGCGAGCCCGACACCAGACCTGCCCCCCGCGGTCGCCGTGATGGCGGCGGTCGTGAGAGCAGTGGTCGCGAAGGCAGCGGTCGCGAGGTTGTGCGCCAGGTCCGCGGCGAGCAGTCAGCCCCCCGCCAGCTGGTGACGGCGGCGGCCACCCCAGCGCCCGTGGAGGCCCCAGGGCCGGCGGCGGTGGCGAAGGTTGTGACTGAAGAGCCCGAGCTCAGCGGTCGGATCCGTCGCCGTCGCTCAGCCGCCGTCGCCGGCTGATTCGGCACTCACCAACACCCGCAGCAAGCCCAGCAGCAGTTCAGGGTCCTCCTCCTCCACCGGGGCAGGAGGATTGCGGAACAGCTCGAAGAGCACATCCGGTTCTGCCGCTGTGTCGAGGGCTTCACCAGTCAGGGAGAGCAGGCTCTGGGATTCGCCTGGAGCCGCGCTCAGCTGATGCCCAGGAGCGGACTCTGCTCCTGACTCCGGCTTGATCGTCTGCTTCTCCTGCCAGGTCAGGGGCGTTGGCGTCTTGGCTTCGGCCGCCGGGCCCGTCGTGGTCCCCAGGATTGCGGCACTGGCGATCGCAGCAGCTGCCGAGAGGCTGGTGCTGGGCAGCTCCACGATCTCGGCGGCGGTCATGGCGATGGGTGGTTCCGGCTCCATCACCGTCAGGTCCAGTTCTTCGGCCAGCCGCGGATCAGCCTGGTGGACCTCAAACAGTTCCGGTTCATCCACCACCTCCGGGATCAGGGTGACCTCCGGAGCTGTCGGCTGGGTCCGTTGGGCCCTTTTTTGCTGGACCGGCGGGGCGAGGGCCTCGCCGGCTGCGGCCACCACCTCCTGCTGCGCCGCTGATGGGGTCGTCGGCTCAGGGGTCGCCGCCTGGGTGGCCGGCGGGGCCCAGGGGGTTGGCGCCGCCGATGCTGCGGCGGCAGCGGTTGTCGCGGCCAGGGCGCCGGTCACCAGCCAGGGCATCGCCAGGGAGCCGGTGGCCGGCGGATTGATCGTGGCTGAATTGACGTTCGCTGCAACCAGGGTGGTGGCAGGCTCAAGGCTCGCTGGGGCCAGTGCTGTCTCGCTGCCCAGTGCTGCGGCCCGATCGGCGTCCGCTGTCAGCTTCCGATTCTGGGAGGACAGGTCCGGCCCGCTCAGCTCGCCGGTGCTGGTCTGGAGCGAAGTCGGTGCCTGGCGCTGGCTTGCTGCCTGGCTCGGGGCTGCTGCTGGTGCCGCTGCGGTGGCTCCGGTCGCAGTGCCCGGTGACGGCTCCCCTTCCGTGCCGGCCTCGATCACCGCCGGGCTCACCGGCTTCGGCAGAGCGCACTGCTGCAGGCCCTGCTCGGCGATCTGGCGCAGGGTCAACTCGGCCTTGCTGTGGAGCACGTCGCTGTAGAGGTCTTCGGCGATGTCCTGTTCGTTGAAGCCATAGAGATGGGCGTGCGCCATCAGCAGTTGCACCCGCTCCTTCAGTCCCTCGGGCACGGCAGCACGGGTTCGGGGGATCTCTTCCAGCAGGCTCTGGCCCTGGTCGATCACCTCGCCCCACTGATCAGCGCAATAGGCCTGCTCGATGGCGGCATAGCGCTCGGTGGGATTGCTGTGATCAGCAGAGTCAGCCATGGCCTTCAACGGCTCGGATCAGCTTCAGTGTGGTCCGCTCCCAGACGAGTTGCCAGCGATCCGCCAGGTTGAGCAGGCCAGGCCCCCGTTCGGGGGCCAGCCGTGCGAGCAGGATGTCCAGGGGCTGACTCTCGAGGCCGCGGCCGGTGTGCAGCGCCAGCCAGTGCTGCAGCAGCCGCCCTTGTCCGGCCGCCGACAGGGCCAGCAGGCCCGGGCGCAGCAGGGTCAACCCAACTGGATCACTTGTGTCGCGCAGGGCGGCCAGGGCCAGATCCAGCAACTCCGCCTGCTGTTCCAGTTCCGCCGCCAACCGTTCGGCCTGGGCGCTGATGCGCAGGCTGGCGCCTGGATGCAGGGCTTCGAGCACCGGCAGCACCGCCGCGCGCACCCGGTTGCGGCTGAGCCGCTCGTCGTCATTACCGGGATCCAGCCAGATCGGCAGCCCCTGTTGTCGGCAGATTCGCGCCGTATCGGCACGAGAAAAGAGCAACAGGGGTCGCACCAGTAGCAAGCTGTCCTCGTTTTGCGGTTCGTCTGCCGGCCGCTGACCGGGGGGACAGGACAGCGGGCGGCTGGCCCTGAGGCTGGCGAGGCCGCGCCAATGGCTGCCGCGGGCCAGATTCAGCAGTACGGTTTCGGCCCGGTCAGTGGCGGTGTGGGCGGTGAGCACACGACGGCAGCCTTGCCGCAGCGCCTCGTGGGCCAGGCAGTCGTAGCGCCACTGGCGGCCGATCGCTTCGCGATTGCCACGGCCTTTGCCGCAACGTTCCTGGCCGCCGCCTGCTTCAGGGCCTCCTTCCTGGCGGCCCCCTTCGTTGTCGCCAGAGCCAGGGTCGCCCCCGTCGTTGGCCGGGGCCCGCTCGCCGTGCAGGACCAGCCCCTGGCTCCGGGCCCAGGTTGCCAGCTCCTCAGCCTGGCGGCTGCCCTCGACCCGCCAGCCGTGATCGCCGTGCCACAGCCGCAGCCTCCACCCATGCAGAGGTTGCAGATCCCGCAGCAGGCCCAGCATCGCCATCGAGTCCTGGCCACCCGAGATCGCCAGTAGCAGCGAAGCTCCCTGGGGCAGCAGCTGGGGATGGCGCCGCAGATGGCGATGCAGCCGGTGATGCTCGGCGCTCCAGCGGCTGGGCTCCCTGCTGGCTTCGGATGGGAGAATCGGCTCAGCCATTCCGCTCGCCGTCGATGACGCGTCTTTCCAGCCTGCCCTCCCCCCTGGCCCGCGCCATCGAGGAACGCCGCCTGCTCAAGGTCATCGCTGGCCTGACCAATCATGACGGCCCATCCGTGCTGGCCATCGCCCGCGCCGCCGCCGCCGGTGGCGCCGATCTGGTCGACATCGCTTGTGATGCCGATCTGGTGCGCCAGGTGGCCAAGGCGGCTCCCGGTCTGCCGATCTGCGTGTCCGCCGTCGATCCCGAGCTGTTCCCGGCTGCCGTCGCCGCCGGCGCCCAGCTGGTGGAGATCGGCAACTTCGATGCCTTCTACGCCCAGGGCCGCATCTTCGAGGCCGCCGAGGTGCTGGAGCTCACCCGCCGCAGCCGCGAGCTGTTGCCCCAGGTGGTGCTCTCGGTGACCGTGCCCCACGTGTTGCCCCTTGACCAGCAGGAACAGCTGGCGTTGGATCTGGTGGCGGCTGGCGCCGATCTGATCCAGACCGAGGGCGGCACCAGTGCCCGCCCCTTCAGTGCCGGGGTGCTCGGCCTGATCGAGAAGGCCGCCCCCACCCTGGCGGCGGCCCATGCCATCAGTCGTGCTCTTGCCGCCGCCGAGCTGGATTGCCCGGTGCTGTGCGCCTCCGGCCTCTCCAGCGCCACCGTGCCCCTGGCCCTGGCGGCCGGTGCTGCCGGTGTCGGCGTCGGTTCGGCCGTGAACCGGCTCAGCGATGAGCTGGCGATGCTGGCCGTGGTGCGTGGGCTGCGGGAAGCGATCACCCCGGTGCCCAGCTCCGTCGCCGGCCTCGTCTGAGGCGGGCAGCGTCCCCCGCTGTTCCGGTGCCCTGGTGGAGACGTCCAGTCAGGTCCGGGACAGTGTTCTGGATTCTGTTGTGCCACGTCGATCCAGGCCGTCAGCCAGGGCTCCGGGTCGCGGCGCAAGGCTCGCCACTCCCGAATTGCGACAGTGCGTTGTGCGTCGGGTTGGCTCTGCCTAGGTTGCTGATCTGAATCCTCAAGGCCAAACTCATGGGAGCGCTCATCTGGTTGCTGCAGTGGCCGATCCGTGCCGCGATCCTGCTGTTCGTGGCCTGGTTGCCGTTGGGCGTGGAAGTCGAGAACTTCGGCATCGGCCTGCTGGCCGCCGTGGTGATCGGCCTGCTCGGCTCTCTCCTGATCTTCCCGCTCAAGGCCCTGTTCGCCCTGCCCTGGTTGATCACCAGCCTGGGGGGGCTGGTCACACCCATCTCCTGGCTGTTCAACTGGCTGATCACCGTGATCCTGTTCGGGCTGGCCGCCTGGTTGATCCCCGGTTTCCGGTTGCGCAACGGCCTGATCACTGCCGTGCTCGGTGCGGTGGCCTACGCCGTGATCTCCACCGTGGTGCTGCGCCTGATCCACCTGGATGTCGATTTCACCCGCGCCTCGGCCCTGGTGAGCGGTCTGCCCCTGGTCTGAATCGCGGCTTCGCTGGCCGGCCTGCTGGTTTGAGCTACCCAGGGGCAGAGGCAAGTCTGGTCTGGCGGTTCTCCTCCGCCTCGCAATCCACGCCTGCGGCCCCAGAATGGGCTGATGCTTTTTCAGCTCCACGCCCCCTACGAACCCAAGGGAGATCAGCCCACCGCCATCGAGACCCTGGTAGCAGGGGTCGATGGCGGTGATCGCTATCAGACCTTGCTCGGTGCCACCGGCACCGGCAAGACGTTCTCGATTGCCAATGTGATCGCTCGCACCGGTCGGCCGACCCTGGTGCTGGCCCATAACAAGACCCTGGCGGCCCAGCTCTGCAATGAGCTGCGTGAGTTTTTCCCGAATAACGCGGTTGAATATTTCATTTCTTATTACGACTATTACCAGCCCGAAGCCTATGTGCCGGTCTCGGACACCTATATCGCCAAGACGGCTTCGATCAATGAGGAGATCGACATGCTGCGGCACTCTGCAACCCGCTCTCTATTTGAGCGGCGTGATGTGATCGTGGTGGCTTCGATCAGCTGCATCTATGGCCTCGGTATTCCCTCGGAATATCTCAAGGCGGCGGTCAAATTTCAGGTGGGCGAAAGCCTTGACTTGCGGGGTTCCCTGCGGGAGCTGGTCAATAATCAGTACTCTCGCAATGATGTCGAGATTTCCCGCGGTCGCTTCAGGGTGCGGGGGGATGTGCTCGAAATCGGTCCCGCTTATGAAGATCGGTTGGTGCGCATTGAGTTGTTTGGCGATGAGGTGGAGGCGATCCGTTATGTCGATCCCACCACGGGCGAAATTCTGCAGAGCCTCGAAACGATCAACATCTATCCGGCCAAGCACTTCGTGACACCGAAGGAGCGATTGCAGGGAGCGATCAAGGAGATCCGGGGAGAATTGCGCGAACGGCTCGATGTGCTCAATCTCCAAGGCCGCTTGCTTGAGGCCCAGCGGTTGGAGCAGCGCACCACCTATGACCTGGAGATGCTGGAGCAGGTGGGTTACTGCAACGGCGTCGAGAACTATGCACGCCATCTGGCTGGGCGTGAGGCGGGAACGCCGCCCGAATGCCTGATCGATTACTTCCCCGATGACTGGCTGCTGGTGATCGATGAGAGCCATGTCACCTGCTCCCAATTGCAGGCGATGTACAACGGCGACCAGAGCCGCAAGCAGGTGCTGATCGAGCACGGCTTCCGCCTGCCCAGTGCCGCCGACAACCGGCCGCTCAAGGCGGAGGAGTTCTGGCAGAAGGCGAAGCAGACGATCTTTGTCAGCGCCACCCCCGGCTCCTGGGAATTGGCCCAGAGTGAGGGACACGTGGCCGAGCAGGTGATCCGCCCCACCGGGGTGCTGGATCCGATCGTGGAAGTGCGGCCCAGCGATGGCCAGGTGGTGGATCTGCTCGGTGAAATCCGGCTGCGGGCGGATCGCCAGGAGCGGGTGCTGGTGACCACCCTCACCAAGCGCATGGCTGAAGATCTCAGCGATTATCTGGCCGAGAATGGTGTGAAGGTGCGCTATCTGCACTCCGAAATCCATTCGATTGAGCGCATTGAAATCCTCCAGGATTTACGCAATGGCGAATACGATGTCTTGGTGGGAGTGAACCTGCTGCGTGAAGGTCTGGATCTGCCGGAGGTGTCCCTCGTGGCGATTCTCGATGCCGACAAGGAGGGCTTCCTGCGGGCCGAGCGCTCCCTGATTCAGACGATCGGTCGGGCCGCCCGCCACGTCGATGGCAAGGCTCTGCTCTATGCCGACAATCTCACCGATTCGATGGCCAGGGCCATTTCCGAAACCGAACGCCGCCGGGCGATTCAGCATGCCCACAACGAGCGGCATGGCATCACGCCGTCTCCCGCCGGCAAGCGTGCCGGCAATTCAATCCTCACGTTCCTGGAGACGTCGCGGCGGCTCAATGATGATCAGCTGGATCAGGCCGTGGAGCAGGCTGAGCACAATGAAGTGTCGCTCGATGCCTTGCCGGAGCTGATCAGCCAGCTGGAGGACAAGATGAAGAGTGCCGCCAAGAATCTCGAGTTTGAGGAGGCGGCCAATCTGCGCGATCGCATCAAGAATCTGCGCCAGAAGCTGGTGGGCAGGGCCTGACGCTGTCGCTGGCGAGTGGTTCAGTCAAGGCTTGGCTGCAGGCGGTTCAGGCTGTTGCGGACCACCTGTTGGCCACCTTCAAGTTGGGGCCGGTTCAAGTTGGTCAGGTTCAAGTTGACCCAGTTCAAGTTGGCCAAGTTCAAGTTGGCCAAGTTCAAGTCTTCCTGCTCTCCTGAGATCGGCTCTGATCGGGGGGGCAGCCACCTGCTGGCTGAATCCAGTGCGGCTCCATCTGGCCTCCCCTGGAGATCCATGGTGTTGAATCCTGGTCGGTGGCGAGCAACGTTTCAGGCGCCAGCTCTTCCAGGCCGCAGCATCTTGTGCTCCAGGCGCTGGAGCTCTGGCAGCACAAGATGGGCTCGGCGGCTCAGGTTCATCGGCTGCACCAGGGCTCTGCGGATTCTTCGGGCTTGTTGCTGGCGACGATTTCAATCCGGCGGCTGAGCTGCTTCAGGATGCCGGCCCCAGTCTGCGGCTGTTGGGTGGCGGCGGTCTGCTGATCGTTGATGTTGATCTGGGACTCGCAGATCCAGCTGATCTCATCGAACCCACGGTGATCCCCAGGCTGGCCGTTGATGGCTTCGTTGATCGCTGTTGCCCCGGACTGGGCTTGGTAAGGATTGCCAATGGCAGGCTTATGGGTCGAGAAACTGAATGCGTCTGGCTTTGCGCTCAGGTTGCTGCTCAGGTTGCTGCGATGGTCGGGAGCCGCTCTGGAGTCTGGTGTGCCACAGGGCTCGGAAGGTCGGATGGCCGTGTTCCACGGCCAGAAAGCGCCACTGCTGCAGCGCTGGCTTCAGCACCGGAAAATGGCCCAGCACCGTCAGGGTGGCAGCCGTTTCCATCGGTCCGATGAAGCCCTGGCGTGGTAGCTCCAGTCCCTTCAGCTGTTTCACCTGCGCACGGCTGAGGCAGAAGCTGCCGGAGTGTGGATTGGTGGCCACGTCAAAATCAATCGCAGGGCCGGCTCGCCAGCGGCCCTGCAGCACGTTGTGGCGGGGGGTCGTGAACCGGCCGATGAAGCCGGGCCGCAGGGGGCCGTCCACCAGCAGCACCCCGACGTCGTCACGATCCAGGCGTTCATAGCGATGGGGCATCAGCACCATCCGGTGCTCGCACAGCTCCTGAAACCAGGCGATCTTGTCGAGATAGTGGCGGTCGCTGATCACCAGATCGTCCTCGAGATAGAGGTTGAGATCCGCCGGTTGCGGGTGCTGGATCAGCAGGTCGCGGGCCGCCAAGGCCAACTGGCGCGGATCGGCCAGGTCGATGCGGTGGCGGTGGATCTGCCCGTTGAAATGCTGCAGCACCTCATCGAGCTGGTGGCGGCCATCGCTGCAGACATGGATCTCCAGCCGCACGTTCTCGACCATGTCGGCCTCCGGCCGGCACGGGAACTGGTCGATGCTGCTCTGGCCGATGCCCAGTTGGGCCTGCTCGCGGCGGCGCTGCAGATCCAGCAGCGCCGCCAGGCAGCGACCCAGGGCGAGGCAGCGGGCCAGTCGGTTGCCGGGCCTGCGGGAGCCGTACCTGGGGTCGTTGACGTCTTCCCGGAAGTGATGGGGGATGCAGACGCGGACGTGGCGTTCCGTGGCGACCATCCGCAGAAACCTCAGAAGGGTCCGATCAACGGCATGGCCTTGATCCTGGACGGTGGCTGGGACATGGGTCTGATGGTTGCCTGAGCAGTTGGCGGCAGTTGTTCAGAGCTGCTTTCAAGCAGCCGGCGCCTCCGTGCCCTCGGCCCGGTGCTCCATCACGCCGCCCAGGGCGAAGGCCGCATGCACGGCCTGCAGCGCCCGCACGCCATCGCGCTCCGGCACCACGCAGCTGGTGCGGATCTCACTGGTGGCGATCAGTTCGATGTTGATGCCGGCCTCGGCGATGGCGCGGAACATGCGGGCGGCGGTGCCTGGTGTGCAGGGCATTCCCGCACCGACGGCGCTGACCCGGGCGATGGCGGAACCCTCCTCCACACAGGCTTCGGGCCACTGCAGCAGCAGTGGCGCCAGCGCCTCCTCGGCGCGGCGGAGATCCTCTCGTTTGAGCACGAAGCTCATGTCCCGGCTCAGCTGTTGCCCCATCGTGTGGGTGCGCTCGGACTGGACGATCGCATCGACGCTGATGGTCGCCTCCGCCAGGGTGCGGCAGACCGCCGCCGCGCTGCCGGGCTGGTCCGGCACATGCCGCACGGTCACCTGAATCTGGTCGCGGTCGAGGGCGACGCCGCGCACGGCCGGATCGGCCAGCTGGCAGCCCGGCGGGTTGTGACGCACCTGCCGGTCCTGCAGCTCGAAGGCCTCGGCCGTGGCTCGCAGGGCCTTGGATCCTTCGCGGCCGGCCACCACGCAGCTCACCTTCACCTCGCTGGTGGCGATCAGGCGCAGGTTGATGCCCAGGCGGGCCAGGGTGTCGAACAGGCGGGCGGCGACGCCCGGGCGCCCGAGGATGCCGGCGCCGGAGATGCTGATCTTGGCCATGTCGGCCTCACCGCTCAACACGGCGGCTGCTGCGCCCATGGCGGCCAGCACCTGGCGGCAGACCTCGCTCGCCCGCTCCAGATCGGCTTCGGCCAGGGTGAAGGCGATGTCGTTGCTGCCGCCGTCCTGGCTGGCCTGCACGATCAGATCCACATTCAGATCAGCGCTGCCGAGGGCCTCGAACAACTGGGCCGCCACGCCGGGCCGATCAGGCACGTCCGTGAGTGCCAGCACCGCCTGGTGCAGCTCGAGTTCGGCCCCATCCACCGGTTTGCCCAGTTCCAGCCCTTCGGGCCCGCACGCCCTGGGATGCCCACTGGTGAGCCGGGTGCCGGGGGCATCGCTCCAGCTGGAGCGCACCACCAGGGGCACGCCGTAGTTGCGGGCGATCTCCACGGCCCGTGGATGCAGCACCGCCGCCCCCAGGCTGGCCAGCTCCAGCATTTCATCGCAGCTCACCGACTCCATCAGCTGGGCATCGCTCACCTTGCGCGGATCGGTGGTGAGCACGCCGGGCACATCGGTGTAGATCTCGCAGGCATCGGCCCCCAGGGCTGCGGCCAGGGCCACGGCCGAGGTGTCGGAGCCGCCCCGGCCCAGGGTGGTGATTTCCGGGGTGCCGCAGGCGCCGCTGCTGGTGCCCTGGAAGCCGGCCACCACCACCACCTGGCCGTCCTCGAGCAGGCGCCTCAGCCGTTCGGTGCGCACCTCGAGGATGCGGGCCCGTCCATGGGCCGATTCGGTGATGATGCCGGCCTGGGTGCCGGTCATCGACACGGCCGGTACCCCCAGCTCCTGCAGGGCCATCGACAGCAGGGCGATGGACACCTGTTCACCGGTGGCCAGCAGCATGTCCATCTCCCGCTGATGGGGCTGGGCGCTGATCGCCCGCGCCAGAGCGGTGAGCTCATCGGTGGTGTGGCCCATGGCCGAGACCACGATCACCAACTCATGGCCTTCCTGGCGACAGGCGGCGATGCGCCGGGCCACAGCCTGGATGCGCTCCACGTCCGCCAGCGAGGTGCCGCCGAATTTCTGAACCAGCAGGGCCATCCCCATTGCTGTTGCGGTGTTGAGCTTGATTATCGGGGCCAGGCCCCCGTGACTCCGCTGGGCTGTGGCGTCGGCAGCAGAAAGCCATCGCGGAAGGCGTCACCCGGATCGCTGCCCCGCTTGAGGGCCATCTCCACCTCCAGCAACCGG
>Ga0194063_10000936_pt1 | contig 19944 bp, 17 predicted proteins | sample SepL3720m_MetaG_FD_155459 | JGI IMG/M metagenome (GOLD analysis project Ga0194063, IMG submission 155459) | Anoxic zone freshwater microbial communities from boreal shield lake in IISD Experimental Lakes Area, Ontario, Canada - Sep2016-L373-20m | ecosystem: Environmental > Aquatic > Freshwater... | reverse complement strand
TCTGGATATCCAGAATCACATGAACTTTATCCACGCGGGGAAACTCGGCCACCAACTTGGCCATCCGCTTCTCGGAGTAATGCTTCATGCTGTCACTGACGTCAACGTGTCTTCCTGTTATTTCAATGGACATAATATAATCTCCCTTCGTTTACATACTGAATCGCGGCCCCAAATACAACTCCCGACTGACATCGTCATGAATCAGAAAGTCACTCGTTCCCTCCCTCAACACCCTTCCCTCGCAGATCAGGTAGGCCCGATCCACAATGGACAGGGTCTCCCTGACGCTGTGGTCCGTGATCAGGATTCCCAGGCCCCTTTGCTTGAGGTTCTTGATGATCTCCTGCACATCATAGACCGCCAGGGGATCCACCCCGCTGAACGGTTCATCTAAAAGGATCATGGCCGGATCCGTCACCAGGGCGCGGGCAATTTCAAGCCTGCGGCGCTCTCCTCCACTCAAGGTAAAGGCCTTCTGGTCGGCCAGCCCGGCGATCCCCAAATCCCCCATGAGTTCATCCAGTCGCTGTTTCCTTTGCCGCGAGGTGAGTTTTCGGGTTTCAAGTATAGCCATAATATTTTCAGCCACCGTCAATTTCCTGAAAATAGAAGGTTCCTGCGCCAGATAACCCATGCCCATACGAGCCCGCTCGAACATGGCCTTCTTCGAGATATCCCGATCCTTGAAGAAGATTTTTCCCCGGGTCGGACGAACCAAACCCACGATCATGTAGAACGTGGTGGTCTTCCCTGCGCCATTCGGCCCAAGAAGTCCAACGATTTCGCCGGCGTTCACGTTCACGCTGACGCCCTGCACCACCGTCTTTCCGCGGTAGGCCTTCACCAACTCCTCAGTTCTAATCAAGGAATCCACGGCACACTACTCCTTCGGCTTCGGGGCCGTCGTCTTCGGTTTCATGACATCCTTGAGGCCGTCTTGGCCCTCGCTGGGAACAAAGACCCCCGACGAGTTGTCGATGTGCACTTTATCCTGATCCCGGCTGTAAATGATTCGCGACCCGTTGAGCGTCATGCCTTCCTGCGTAATCACCGGCTTATCGGTCAATACGGTCACTCCCGAGCGCACCCCGTAAACGGCACGCCCGCAGACGGCCCGACGAAACCCCTTCACCGGAGGGCCCTTCTTGCTCAAGCCCGCGCCCGCATTATTCGTGGGGTTCAACTCCTGTTCGATCACCACATGCCCGACTGCGGTCACCATCTCCGGCTCACGGTTGGTGTTCATCAGCATCGTAATCTGGTCGGCTGTAATCGTAACCCGGGGATCCTTCACCACAACATCGCCATCCAGGACGAGGATATTTTTCGAGATGTCGTAATCCGCGCGCTTGGCCACGACATGGGTTTCATTGGATCCCGTCCCCACGGTCAGGGCGCCTCCCCCCGCCGGATGCTCCTGCGCGCCGACTCGGGTTCCCCAACTCAGAATCAGGAAACCCGCTATCATAATCATGTTGTAACGATTCATCTCATTATTTCTCCTTCATCAGGGGCCACACCTTGACAGTCCCCACCATCACCATGTGGAAGGTATTCAGAATCTCGATCCGCTGGCTTTCCGGATTCCATCGGAACCCCTTGCCTGTGATCACCACGTTGCCCCGCTCAATCTTCACATCCGCATTAGAAAAGGCGCTTCTGTCTTTCCGGCTGATCGTGCAGTGATCCGCCGTCAAAGTCGACTCTACTTCCTTGTTCTTATACACCAGAATCCGCAGTCCGGTAATCCGGATAAATTCACTCCCGGGCAGTGGTTTGGCTTTTTCGCCGAAGATCTCTGACTTCAACACCCCGTTGGCATCAAATTCCGGAACCCGAAAGCCTGTGATCTCCCCGGCATCCGGAAGTTGGGCCACCGCCATCACACTGAACCCGGCGACAGCCAGAATCACGGTGTTGAAACGGGCTCTAAGCGAGACGTACCGCATCATCAATTTTCCCCAGGGTTCTCCACAACTGACTCACCGCCGCAAAAGGAATGGTGTTGTCCTTGTCGGACAAGGCCTCCTCGGGCTTCACATGGGTTTCAATGAACACCCCGTCACACCCGGTTGCCACGGCGGCGCGCGCCAGCGCGGGCGCCCAGCAACCATCCCCGCCCGTTCGATCCCCGGCGCCTCCGGGCCGCTGAACACTGTGCGTCGCGTCAAAAATCACCGGATATCCGTATTCCCTCATCACCAGCAGGCTCCGCATGTCGGCCACCAGATTATTGTACCCGAATGAGACCCCCCGTTCAGTGAGGATGATCTTGCGATTGCCGGTGGATTCGATTTTTTCGATGACATGACGCATGTCCCAGGGTGCCATAAACTGGGCCTTCTTGACATTCACCGGGATTCCCGTCTTGCCGGCCGCCACCACCAAGTCCGTCTGGCGGCAGAGAAAGGCCGGTATCTGGATGATGTCCACCACCTTCGCCGCGCGTTCCGCCTCCTCCACGCTATGAACATCGGTCAGAACCGGGACGCCGTACCGGGCCTTCACTTCCGCCAGGATCTCCAATCCGCGCTCCATTCCGGGCCCGCGATAGGAACGCACCGACGACCGGTTCGCCTTGTCGTAGGAGGCCTTGAAAATCAGGGGGATTTTCTGCGCCTTAGCCAGTCTGGCCAGTTTCCCGGCAATATCGAGGCAGCCTTCACGACTTTCGATTACACAAGGCCCGGCAATCAGCACCAACGGTCGTTTCCCGCCCACACTCACTCCGCCCACATCCACAATTTTTGTTTTACTCATGACTCCACTTTCGCCAGTCCGCATTGCCGCAATGCCGCCTCCGCCAGAACAACATCCTCGGGCGTATCCACGCCGAGGCCCACCTCATCCGTTTCCACCACGGTCATGCGCCCGCCCAGGTACAGGGCTCGCAACTGTTCCAATTTTTCCGCCTGCTCCAAGGCACAGGGCGGCGCCTTCACCAGCCGGTCAAGAAAGGCGCGCCGATAGGCATAAATACCAATGTGCCTCAGATGCCGCACTCCTTCCGGCGCCGCGTCCCTGACAAAGGGAATCACCGAACGCGAAAAATACAGCGCCCGGCCCCGTTCTCCCAAAACCACCTTGACCACGGAAGGTTTGTTCAACTCGGTGACACTGCCAATGGCCGTCGCCGCCGTCGCCATGTCCCACTCGTGATCCGCCAGCATAACCTCCGCGAGACGGTTGATCAATCCCGGATCAATGAGGGGTTCGTCACCCTGGATATTGATTACCACCCCGGCCTCGCGGTCGGCGACCGCCTCAGCCACCCGATCCGTGCCTGAGGGATGATCCACCCGCGTCATCACCGCGACGCCCCCCAGTCCCTCCACAACTGAACGAATCCGTTCGTCATCCGTCGCGACCAGCACCTCGTCAAGACGCTCCGCCTGACGGGTTCGTTCCAACACCCATTGAATGAGGGGTTTCCCGCAAATCGGCACCAGGGCCTTGCCCGGAAGACGGGTGGACGCCCACCGCGCCGGAATCACGCCGATGACTCGTTCTTGTTTAGCGCTCATTGATCTCCACGCTGGCCAGCAATTCCGCGGGCGAACAGACGGCGGTACCCAGTTTGCCAACCACCACGCCGGCGGCATTGTTCCCCAGCACGGCCGCCTCATCAAACGAAGCCCCCGCAGCCAGGGCCATCACGCAGGTCGCAATCACCGTGTCCCCGGCGCCGCTCACATCATAGACTTCTCGGGCCCGGGTTGGAATGACCCGCGCCGCCCGGTTCGGCGCCACCAGGTACATCCCGTTCGGACCCAGGGTCACCAGCAGTTGTTCAGGCTCCCAGATTTTCAGAAGCAGTTTGGACGCCTTCTTCAGCGAGGGGTCGTTCAGAGGGTTCCCGGGCGGCGGGGCTTTGACCGGAAGACCCGAACAGACATGCGCCTCCCGATAGTTGGGGGTCGCCAGGGTGATGCCCTTGATCGTCAGATCCAGGTTGTCCTTCGGATCCAACCCAACCGGAATCCCCTTCTTTTTTGCCCCCGACAGCACGGCGTCAATCACGTCCTGCCGGACAATCCCCTTGCTGTAATCCTCAATCACCACGCCGGTGCAGGTCTTGATCTGGCGGGAGATCATGTCGCAAAAGGCATCGACATCCGCCTGCGGAAACTCGGAATCGGCATCCCAATCGACGCGAACAACCTGCTGCCGGTCAGCCAGCACGCGCATCTTGACGGTCGTCTGCAATCCCTGAACGACCCGCACGGCATCGGTGCCAATCCCCTGCCCGGCCATGAGTTTCAGCAAGTCCCGCCCCGCTGCGTCAGGGCCTACAACTCCGGCGATGACAGCCTGGCCACCGAAGGAACAGACATTCCACGCCACGTTCGCGGCGCCTCCGGGAACCTGCCTTTCACGGGCAACCCGCACCACCGGCACAGGCGCCTCGGGCGAGATCCGCTCCACCGAGCCATGGATATACTTGTCAAGCATCAGATCACCCACCACCAGGATACGCTGATGGCGGAACGACTCCGTCAGGAGCCGGGCACGTTCATTTTTCATGTCCCATTCCTCGCTTCACGGCACCGGGTGGCGTGGCCCACCAGTCTTTCAGGGCAACATCATCGCCATCCCACATCCCACTGTACTCCACTTCAAGATAAGGGCACTTATTCCCGCTCATCCAAAGACGCCGCACATTCAGGCCTTTGAGTCCTCCCACCCGCCTGACGATCCGCGATGTAACCTCAAATACAAAATAGGGACGATCACCGAGGGTGACCCGCCTCATGCTGAGGCCCAGTCCCTCGGATGAGGCCAAGCGCTCGCCGTCGGGACCATTCCAAATCACGCTGCTATCCCGGATATCCAACGATGCCAAGGGAATCTCCTCGCTCACCAGCAACACCGTCTCCCGTACGTCGGACAGTTCCCCGATTTTCGCAAAGGGAGTTGGTACCCAGCCGTCGGCAATTTTCATCACCTCAAGACGCGCACCGCTCAGCATCATGTCAAATCGACCACCCCATCGCCAGCCGATCCGGATTTCGCGGGCCTTGAAACTGCCAAGCGGGGTTGTACTGGGTTTCGTCTGGACATCCGTCAGGTATAGATCCAGGGGCCAGGCCAGACTCGCTCCTCCAATCGCCACGTCCAACCCGGTCTGCCGCCGAACCGAATCCGCCACCCACTCGCAGCCAATCTTGGTCTGGATACCAAACGTCACGAATGCCAGCAGAACGACCAGGCTCAAAAGAACAAAAACCAGACATCCCACCGGGGCGGGCGTTGATCTCCCGGGCTTGGGTTTCGTGGCGGGACTCTCTTCGTCCCATTCAGAGGTCGGCAAGGTCATGGGTCTCCTTTCGCTTCCGGGGACCAAAGAGCAGGGTTCCCACGCGGATCCAGGTTGCCCCCTCCTCAACGGCGATCTCGAAATCATGGGACATGCCCATGGACAATTCCGGAAGGGCCATACCCGTCCGGGTCTGCATCTCGTCCCTCATCTCACGTAAACTTCGAAAGAATGGACGGGACTCTTCAACATCCTCGACAATCGGAGGTATTGTCATCAGGCCAACCACCTTAACCTTGAAGAGGGTATTGGCGGCGCGCAACGTCTCAAGAACGGCGTTGGGCGGCATGCCGAATTTGCTTCGCTCGCCTGACACATTCACTTCAAGACAGACAGATAACGTCTTTCCCTCCTCGCCGGCATGGCGATCCAAGATCTCCAGCAGGCGGAGCGAATCCACGGAGTGAATCATTTCAAACAGAGTGACGGCCTCCCGGGCTTTGTTTGACTGGAGATGCCCGACCAGGTGCCAGTGGAGGCGTGACGGGCAAAGCGGTATCTTCGCCCGCGCCTCCTGCACCTTGTTCTCCCCAAACGTCTCCATTCCCAAGGCCGCCACCTCCCTGATCGCATCCGGATCCCGGGTTTTTGAAACGGCCAACACGTGAACGCCGAAGGGATCCCGTCCGGCACGTTTGCACGCCGCTTCAAGCCGACGGTTCATGTCGGCGAATCTGGTTTCCAGTTCAGTCATGGGTCTGAGGCAAGAATAGCCATACCGGGACGATGAAGGCAAGCGCCGTGTCTCGGAATTGAGGCGCCGGAAAACGGGAAGGGATTACTGTTCGCGGTTCATGACGTGTAGCACATCATCGACTGTGATCTCGGCCATACAGGCAATGGAATGGCACAACTTGTGATAGCCGAAAATAAAGCAGGGTGAACAGGCCAGGGATCTTCTGACCACGGCATGGCGCGGGCCGCGGGCCGCCCACTTCATGGGGTCGCTCGGACCAAATAACACCACGGTCGGAACGGCCAGCGCCGACGCCAGGTGGGCTAGCCCGGAATCTCCCCCGATGAACCGTTCCGCCCTCCCGATCAATGCGGCAGTCTGCGAAAGCGTCAGATCCCCGGCCAGAACCCTCACCCGATCCCCCAGTCCCGACACGCCGGCAATTTCCTCCGCCAGAGTCTTGTCCTTCGCGGAGCCAACGAGTCCAATCAGAATCTCTTCCGACTCGTCACTCAGTTTCCGGGCCAAGTCCGCGAATTTCCCCGGCGCCCACTGTTTATAACGGGTTGAGGCCCCCACATGGATCAGGATCAAGCGCTCCCGTGTTTTGATGGGCGCGGTCAGACACCCCTCAACAACAGCCGCCCCCGTGATTCCCAGCGGGGCCAGTAACCGCATAAACTCATCAGCCTCATAACCCGCCAGGTCATAATTCACCAGATGCGTGTAGATCGGGTTTCGCCCCGGATTGATCTTGAAACCGATTCGCACAGGCGCCCCGCTGAACCAGGCCATGACGGCTGAGAAGTTGTGGAATTGCTCCGAATCAACGGCCAGGTCATACCGCCTCCGCAAAAGCCGGGCCATCGTCCGCAAGGGATGCGCATCATAGAGGAGCCGTTCGGCGGTCTCGCCGGAAAGACCTGGAATCTCCCGGTTCCGCGTCTCGCAAACAAGGTCGATCTCGGCGCCCGGGAAGCGTTGCCTTAGGCGCTTCATCATCGGCAGAAGCAGGATCATGTCCCCCATTCCACCCGGACGGATCACCAGGATTCGCTTCACATCAGCCTGGGTAACGGCGTCGGGGGCACCCCTTTCCCGCCGCGCCAGATGCAACCAGTGCCCGCCCACCCAGCAAAGGAGCCCACCCACCGTCGCATCCAGTATTTTCAGCACCCTGATGTTCATCGTGGACGTTCTCATCCTCACTCAACAATCAACACACACACCTCTTCAGCCGCCTCACACCTATCAAACCCAAACAACCCAGCAGGGTCAGCGCATATCCTACGCCGTCGGACACCGTCGTGCCATAATAGAGTTCCACTGACTCCTGTTCCGGAAAAACGAGCATAAAGCCTGGCGACACGCGATAGACCCGGGCGGCGCCACGCGCCTTCCAATTGGGGAACCACGACATTTTCACAATATGGGGTTGCCCGATGGCGGAGGTTTTGAAACGAATATGGTCATCCGTCACCTCCTCATCACGAATGCATCCCGTTCCCGAACCCGACAGGAGTGGCCCCATGCCGTTCGTTCCCCCTTTCCGCCACTCCGCCAGGACGGCATGGAATGTTGTTTCGTCCAGCGTCTTTGGGGGGAATCCATCCGCCGCCCAAATGACAAACTGCGCGCTGGCCCCCGGCGTGGTCAGCCACTCGAGGGAGCCTTCCTTCCATCGGGTCGTTTGCACCGCCACCGGCATCCGGGGCGGAATAAACACCATACGCCCCTCATGACTCATGAGTTCATACAGTTCCCACTCCTGTTCCCGATCCACAAACCGCCAGGCTGGATGTTGCCGAAGCGCCTCCTTGGTAATCGCCCCGCGGGCAATGAAATGCTTCACATTGAACAATTCCAAGTGCCGCGTCGCATGGATGAAGTTGAACACCTGTGGCGTCACGATGGTCGGAAATCCAGCGCATGACGCGGAGGTCTCGCCTTGAATCGTGTAGGCGTAGAGTGAACCCAGCGCCGAATTGACAAGCCCGCCCTCCAGCACGGCCTTCCCGGCCAGGTAGGGAGCCAATTCAAACACACGGCTTGATCCGATCTGATTGTTCTCTTCGCACAAATCATTGGCGAGCCGGCCCGGCGTCCCCTTGAGCGGCATCACCAGTTTATGGAATACCGAGGCGCCCGGTTTTGCCTCCAACCCGGAATAATTCCACCTGGCCCAACTCCGGGTCAGTCCCGGCCCCGACAGGGTTCCGTTCAGGGAATCACCCATCTTGACGGCCAGCAAAACCACCAACGTCAACGCCACCAACCAAACCGACACCCCTCGAACCCGTTGCAGAATCGTTCCCAGCCCGACGGCCGCCAAGGCCACCAGCGAAAAAAATACGAACGGCCAGAGCCTGACATTGACGAACACCGGGGACATCGCGAAGCCAAATTGGAATAAAAGCACACCCGATAACAGCATCCAAAGCAGCAGAAGAACCGACCCATATCGATTCACGGATCGCGTGGCTGTCACCAGCGCAATCCCGGCAAAGACCAGCAACCCCGCCGTGTAGTCGGGGAACGACCTCCACAGGGTCACATCCCAATTGATTCCGAAATCAACGCTGAAGGCCGACTTCGCCACAAGCGGAACAAGCCACCACGCCATCAGGAGAACGGTCAGCAGGCTTTCAAGGAACAAGACGCGCAGGGATCGAAGCCCTCCGGCCGTAGTCGCCGTGTCGGAGGTGTCGTGCCCTTTGCCACCCGATCCCCGATATTGAATCCAACCCAACACCGGGATGATCGCCAGCGACAAAAACATCATGACCGAGGTGAAGAAATGAGAGGCGAGCACGAGGGTCATGAGAAACACGGTTCTCCTCCTGATGACCCCGTCCTCCGAGTCGCGGCCAGCCGAGGCCAGGGCGGGCAGCAGCAGGGCAAAACTCCAGCTGTTTGAAATCATCCCCGCCAGCGTGCTCGCCGTGTTCACGCCCCACATCGTGTGGGACTGAACAAACAGAAACGGAACCATCGCCATGGCCATAACCATCGGGACGGGACGGGGCAACCGCCATAACCGGGCCGCCCAATAGGCGCACAGGGGCGTCATGACCATCCCGGCCACGCTAACCAGTTTGAAGGCCACGGCCTGCGGAATCAGAACCCCGAGAAGGACCGCCGCCAGGTACGGCAGTATGAAATAGTATTGGAACATCGGGAACCCGCACCACCACCCGCCCGCCCAGGAGATCAGTCGGCCATGGTGGAACAACTGCTCCCTGAGATGACTCATCAAATACAAATGCGCAGGAGTGTCGCCCCCCACGGTCGTGGTGTTTCGCATCAGATCGGCGGGCGAGACGTTCCAGAGGACGAACCCGGAGAGAACGGAGAGAAGCAGGACATCCAGAATGGCCGCCGGAAAAGGCCGACCGGAACGACGGCTTCCACCACGTCCGGCAAACCACAACGCGGCCAACAAAGCCAGTGCCCCCGTCAACCAGACCCAGGGTGACTGACCCAGCCATTGCCCTTCGGTGACGCTCACCGCGCCGGAGGCGGAGGCGCTCCGGCAGTGGCCTGGCGTCTCGGTCTCGGCAATCGCGACGAGGGAATAGACGCCGCCCGGAAGTCCTCTGCGATTGGTAAGTTCAAAGACCAGATCCCGGGGGCTGTCAGGATCCAACGACACCTGTTGCACCGGAACGGGACAGTCGAATTCATCCGGCAATACAAGCCGCACAGTCACCTGGGCCGGTTTGTCTTGGAGCAGACACAACGAGACGCGAACCCGTCCCGACCGTCCCAGCGAAACCGGCGAGACCACCAGGTTGATCCAACTTTCATCTTCCGTCGAAGACGCCGCCACGACCGAAGAAAAGCCGACCCCTCCAAAATCTTCATAACGGATACGGGCCACGGCCTGCCGGCATCCCGTTTTGGACGACGCGCCCATCGGGAGGAGAATCTCACAAGACTCCCCGGGAGCCAGGGTTCGCGCCACGGATCCGGCAGACACGCCGTCATCACTCTCGACGGAGAGAATCCGGGCGGCATCATCGCCGCTGTTGAAGAGTTGAACCACCATGGCCGGTCGGCCATTCGTGATCTCCACACGCGCCTGCGGATCCACCCTGATCGTTCCCGCCAGTCCCGCCAGCGGCAACATCACGAGCCAGACAGCCCGAACGATCCAGTCATGGCGGAGTGGCTTCACAAAGAGAGCAGGCTTTTCTTCTAGTTGATGAGTCGCACCTGACGGGATCCCTTCTCGATCCAGCCGACGAGGACGGGTTTGGTTCCCGCTTTTTTCAGTATGGTCAGGGATTTCTCCACATCCTGTTTTCGCACCACCACCACCATGCCGAGCCCCATATTAAAGACCCGGTACATCTCCTCGCGATCCACCTTGCCGACACGCTGAATGAATTGGAAAACCTCGGGCACAACCCAGGATGCGCGGTCAAACACGGCATTCACGTCCGCCGGCAAAACCCGCGGCACATTGTCGGGGAATCCCCCGCCTGTGATATGCGCCATGCCCCGGATCGCCACCGTCTTCAGGAGCGTCGAGACCGGCTTGAGATAACTCGTATGGACAGCCAGCAACACGTCGGCAACCGTCTTCCTGGAACCCGGGAAAAGATCGGCGGGTTTCAGTTTCGCGGTCTCAAAGACGACCTTGCGAGCCAGGGAATAGCCGTTGGTGTGCAAGCCGGAGGAGGGCAGTCCGATCAGGACATCGCCGGGGCGGATGGACTTTCCGGTAATCACTTTCTTGCGATCCACCACACCCACAATCGTGCCGACAAGGTCATATTCCCCGGGCGGATACAAGCCCGGCATTTCCGCCGTTTCGCCGCCCAGGAGAGCGCAGCCGTTTTCCCGGCAAGCCTTGCACAATCCGCTGACCACCTGCTCAAAGATCCATCCCTCAAACTTGGAAATTCCTACGTAATCCATAAAAAATAGAGGCGTCGCGCCTTGAACGAGGATATCATTCACGCAGTGGTTCACAATATCCTGACCGACACTGTCATGCCGTCGCGCCATCGCGGCAATTTTGAGTTTGGTGCCGACGCCGTCGGTGCTGGCCACCAGGATCGTATCCTTGCCGGGCGAGGCAAAGAAGCCGCCAAAGGAGCCGATTTCGTTAAGTACCCCGGCGGTTCGGGTTGACTTCACCATTTTCCGGATGGAGGCAATCCCCTTCATTTTCGAGTCAATATCCACACCCGCCGCCGAATAAGCCGACGTCGCCCGCTTGATCACGTTTTTCAACATACCATTCTCCTCAATAAGAAAGAAAAGACTTCACAACCCCACGGCCTTAAAGGTTCGGTTCACGTCGCGGAAATGAACATTCATGTCGAAGACCTTGTCCAAGTCGTCCTTGCCCACCTTCGCCATGATCTGCGCATCGGCCTCGATCAGCCCGCGCAGACTCTGCCGGGTCTCCCAGGCCGCCATGGCATGACGTTGAACCATGCGATAGGCCTGCTCCCGCGTGAACCCCGCCTGGGTCAGCATCAACAGAACCTGCTGGGAGTGAATCAGCCCCTGGGTCAGATTGAGATTTTCCTTCATGCGCTCCGGCGACACCACCAGATTGCGCACCAACTTCTCCAGATTCACCAGCATGTGATCCAGCGCGATGGTGCTGTCGGGAAGGATGATCCGCTCGACCGAGGAATGGGAGATATCACGTTCGTGCCACAACGCCACATTTTCCAGCGCCGCCACCAGGTTCCCCCGCAACAGGCGCGCCAGTCCGCACAGCTTCTCGCCCGTAATGGGATTCTTCTTGTGCGGCATGGCCGAGGAACCCTTCTGATCCGTCCCGAAAAACTCCTCCACCTCCAGCACCTCGGTTCGCTGCAAATGCCTGAACTCCGTGGCCCAGCGATCCACCGAGGCCCCGACGAGCGCGATGGCGGACATGTATTCCGCGTGCCGGTCACGCTGGAGAATCTGGGTCGAAATGGCCGCCGGCTTGAGTCCCAGTTTCCGGCAGACATAGATCTCAACAAACGGGTCAATATGGGCATGGGTTCCCACGGCGCCGGAAAGCTGTCCCACCCGGATCACCTCGCGCGCGGCCTCCAACCGCTTCAGGGCGCGGCCGAATTCGTCATACATCAGCGCCATCTTGAGGCCGAAGGTAATGGGTTCGGCGTGGACGCCATGACTGCGCCCGATCATGGGCGTAAATTTGAATTTTCGAGCCTTGGCGGCTGCGGCCTTGCGCACCGTCTTCACATCGGCAATCAGAATATCCATCGCCTGAAGCATCTGAACGGCCAGGGCGGTATCGAGCACATCCGAACTGGTTAAGCCGCGATGGATGAAACGGGAGGAGGGCCCCACGTGTTCGGCGACGTTGGTGAGAAAGGCGATGACGTCGTGATTGACCCTGGCTTCGATGGCGTTGATACGCTTGACACTGAAGGCGGCGCGGGCCTTGATACGCCTCAGGTCTGCGGCGGGAACAACGCCGAGTTTATGCATCGCCTCGCAGGCCAGAATCTCGATGTTCAGCCAGACGCCGAACTTGTTTTGGTCAGACCAGATGGCGCCCATTTCCGGGCGTGTGTATCGCGGAATCATGATGCTGCTCCTCTTGAAAAACGCGGTTGAAGACTATTGGATTTCAGATGTGAATGCCAGAAAATACAGTTTCCGAAGCCGACTCAACGGACGTCGCGTTCCATCCCGAAAAAGACAATACGGAGGGTGCTGAGGATGATTCTCAGATCGAGGGCGGCCGAGAAACTCTGGAGATAATAGAGATCGAATTCGAGTTTGGCCCGGGCATCCTCGATGGTTGCACCGTAGGGATACCGTATTTGAGCCCAGCCCGTCAACCCGGGCGGAAGGTTTTCCCGCTCCCGGAAATAGGGAATCACCTTCTCCAACTTCGCCACCAGTTCCGGGCGCTCAGGGCGCGGCCCCACGAGACTCATCTCCCCCTTGAGGATGTTCCACAACTGCGGCACTTCATCCAACCGGTATTTTCGCAAAAATTTCCCCACCCAGGTCACACGGGGATCATCCTTGGACGCCCAGACCGCGCCCTGCACCTGTTCCGCACCCTCTTTCATCGTTCTGAATTTGTGAATTCGAAAATGGCGACCGAACCGCCCCACCCGTTCCTGGGAATAGAACACGGGCTCCGACAACCCTGACAACTTGACCGCTATCGCGACACCCAAGGCCAGCAAAAGGGCCAGAGGAGAAACCAGCACCACCAGAAGAATATCCACAATTCGCTTGAGGCGTATGGTCATCGGAGAGATGAATCCCTGACTGGCGTGCATTAACCAATTCTCATCCACCAGGTTCAACGGAATCTTCCCGCCGTACACTTCGGCAACGTTAAGCGGGGACAAGACCGAGACTCCCTCGTATTTCAGGCGGCGCAGTTGGGAATGCACGCCCGCCAGTTCATCCTCCTGATCCACGGCAACCAGCAAAACATCACACGCCAAGGCACGCACCGTCTGCGCCAATCGACCCGGGATGCAGTGAACCAAACGCCCTTCTTTCCGATCACCGGCCGCCTCCGCTGCCATCCCGTGGTCTTCACGCTCCAACTGGATCATGGCCACTACCGTATGTTTGGGTCTTAAGTTGACATTCTGGATCAAGGCGGCATCAGACCTGGCGCGGGCTCCTGCCCCCAGGATGGCAACCCTGTAGGCAAAGGCGTCTTTCCTGAAAAAATAATGGTAAATGATCAGACGCAACGTCAACCAAAGTCCGGAATAGATCACTACCGTCAACACCAGAACGCCGCGTCCCAGAACGATGTTGAGCCAGGCATAGGACGTGATACTGACAACCAGAAAGGCCATCGTCACAGAAAAAGCCCAGTTCACGATCATGTTGAACCGGGACAACTTGAGTTCCAAACCATAACTGCCCGTCACAAAGTTTGAAATCAATACAGCGATGGTCAGATAGAGCCACCCGGAAACATACGTAATGACGTATTCGCTCAACGACTCCGGCCCCATCCGGATGATGATCGCCGCGATCATCCCCAGCATGAGGCAAAAGGCGTCCAAGGCCCCCAGCCAGACCACCTGTCGCTGCAAATAGCTTCGTTGCGATGACATAGTTTACTCGGATGGCATAAAAGTCGTCCGGAACCACTTGGTCACGGTGCGCCTCATATTGCTCCACGGTCCCATCGGGTTGCGGCGACCATGCTCGTCATAAAGATCATAGTTATACCCATAGCGATACGCATAACTGTAGTAGGAATAGTTCGGGTATTGATAGGCATAATACAAACTGCTGATGCGATGCATCTCGATACTGTTGACAATCATCCCGATAATATGGACATCCCCCAGCATATCCAGAGAGTATTTGATCGTGGGTTTTGAGGTTCGGTTGGCGTGCGCGACATAGATCACGCACACCAAGGGACAGTTTGCCAGAATCACCGTATCCGTTACCCGCAACACCGGCGCGGTATCCAGCAATATATAATCGTACGCCTCCATCGCTCCCGCGAAAAAAGATTCCAAATCAACCGAATGCAGCAATTCCGAGGTGTTTTTATCAATCGAACCCGCAGGCGCAAACCAGAGATTCTCCGTGGGTGTCAACTTGATCACATCGGTCAGGGGCTTTCCATCCCGCAACACGTCCACAATCCCGGGCGCGCGCTCCATTTCAAACGACTTGTGCAACAACCCGCGGCGCAAATCCATGTCCAGCAGGAGAACCTTTTTTCCCGTCTTGGCGATCATGATGGCCAGATTCAACGACGTCAGCGTCTTGCCTTCCTTGGAGTCCGCGCTGGTCACCAGAAGAATCTTTTTCCCCGCCTTCTCCACCGCCGCGAGGACGTTCGTCCGCAAAGCGCGATACGCTTCGGCGGCGCCTGACCGGTGCTCATCACTGACAATGGGCCGAACCCGGTTCGTGAGGTCACCATGCACCCAAAACGGGACACCCCCCAGAAACGGCACACCGACGGCGGACTCCACGTCGGTCACGGACTGCACCTTGTCATCGAAGAAGAAAGCCACCATGGCCAGACCCAACCCCGACCCCAACCCCATCACAAGCACGGTGATCAGGATTTTGAAGGGATCCGGCCAGGCCGGAATGGGATCGGTTCGAACCGTCTGAAGAACACTGAAATGCTCCCCTTTGATCTCCTGCTCGACCTTCATGTCGTTCAATTTGATCTGAAGGCCGGCATAGATTGATTCTGATCGCGACACAACACTTTGCAATTGCCGCAGATCAGATCCTTTCTTGCTTGCGAGAAGATAGGAGTTGCGCCACCGTCTCTGAGCCTCTTCCAAAGCATCCACCTGATAGGCAATGGCCGCGATCCGTTCCTTCACCCGCGCATATTCAACATCGGCCTGAAGCTGGGTGTCTTTCTTCAGCGCGGCGATCTCCTCATCCAATGCCCTTAATTTCGGATTCTCCGGCTGGGTAAAAACCGCCAGTTCCTCTCGCTGGCGCTCAAGTCTGGCCAGTTTCAGCTGAATATCAACGGAGGCCGCGCGGTCATCCGGCGCATCCTTCTTCATCTCCCGACTCGAAGCGATGGATTCGGAAGCATTCGTGCCGCCCGATGATACCGAAATGTTCCCGGTATCACGGGTCATGGCAAGCGCGGACTCGATCATCTGCTTGGACTGTCCTTTTAACTTCGGATATTGAACCTCCAGCATCCACTTTTCAGTGTTAAGTTGCTGCTGGCGCCCGATCAACTGGTTCAAGTAACCCAGTTCCAAACTCCCCTTGGCTTGAACAACCTCCATCTGATTGACACGCTGGTACTCAATGACATCATCCTCGGCGGCGCGAATCTGATCCCGCAACCGCACCAATTCCTCCTCCAGGATTCGCGTGGCGGAGCCGAAGGACTCCTGCTTGACCAATTCACGCTGAATTTGAAACTCCTTGATCACCTCTTTCAGGTAGGCCCGGGCATAGGCGGGATGCGAACTCCGGACTGATAATCTCAACGAAATCCCGGGACCGCCAACTTGGCTGACAACGTAATCGGGAGTGAGTTCCCGCGTATCCCCACCCAGTCGTTTCAACCAACGGGGGGCCAGTTTTTCAATCACATGATTCCGGAACCCCTCGCTCTGCAGAAGCGAAACATGCGTTTGACTGGCAGTCCAACGATAGTTCTGCGACTCAATCTGGGTGGAGGGATCCCGATAGATCATCACCAGCGCATAGGTGGAATACTCCTTGGGGGCAAACTGCAGATAAATGACGCCGCCCAGCATGCAGTAGAGGAAACAGATGATGATCAATTTCCACCGGAACACCAAAATCCCGAGGTAAATCCGGGGATCGACCTTTTTTTGCTCAAAACTATCCGGTGTCGCCATAGGTTGATTGTTCTCCGCAAGGGCGATAATAGCCTTTTCGCAATGGAAATGGCGAATGAAAAAGAACGGTCAACTCAAAAAAACGAGATCTTGCGCGCGGGAACGACAATACGGTCACCGGTCTCCAGGACAAGATCGTCCTCCGGTTTTCCGTTATTCATGAGTTTCTCACCATCCACCAGGAACTTCTGCTCACTGCCATCCTTGTTCCGTCGAACCACGGTAATCTTGCTGGCCTTGGCAAACCGCGGCAAACCACCCACCTTGAACAACAGATACATGAGCGTGCACGGTTCACTCTCAGAAAATTCCACCACACCACGCCGCGGCACCTCGCCCAGCAACACAACGCGCTTGCCCCCTGCTCCGGTGGATCCTATCTTTCCATCCGTTCCCTGTGGCGAATCGGACGACGGAGTAAAAACATAGGCCAGGTCATCATTGCGAAGAAAGATATCCGGCACCTTCAGTTGGCCCTCCGTTGTTACCAGCGAATACACATCGCCTTCGGCCGCCGGCCCGAAAGGAGTCTTCATCCCCCCTCTCACAATCTTGACACGGCTGTTCTCGCGGTTACCCCGCAACCCGCCAGCGCGCCGGAGCGCTTCGCTTAACGAAATCGTGGCCCCTGGACCAATCTTGATGTCACCCGGCATCTCAATGGCGCCCTGAACCCCAATCTTGTCATAGGACGCCTTGGCCAACTTGACGGACACCGTGGCGTTCTTGAGGTAACGCCCCTCCAAAACCCGCTTCAATTCCGCCTCCGCCGACTCAACCCTCATGTCCTGAAGAAAAACCAGGCCCACATAACCGAAATCGATTGCGGAAGCATCATTGACCAGGTAGCGACCGTTGAGACTGGGATCCTCGATGACGGAGACCCACAACACCGAGTCGGGCTGGATGGTGGGAACCGCAGGCGGTGGAACACCCTGTTTGCCGACCGAATAATAAACCGGACGAGGAACAGGTTTTACAACCTCGGGAACAGGGTTTGTGGGCGACACGGCGATGACCGCTGGCACCTGGACAGGCGCTGTATCAGTACTCTCTGGCTTCACAGCAGCCACAGGCCCCGGAACAATGACATCCGGGGGCTTGACAGGAACCTCAGCAGGACGAGGGGTCTCCGTGGGTCTGACAACCACCGCCGAAACGGCCGGCACCGGAGTCGCCGAAACCGTACCCTGAAGAGGCACAGAAACGATGACGGAAGGAGGAACGGAAACAGGAGGGGTAATCGGCGCCGAAACGACCTCCACCACGGGCGCAGACACGAGAGATGGCCCGGAATTCGTCGTCAATGACGACCCGGAAAGAACGGCTTCCGGCGGGAAATCCTGCATGGCTTCGGCCAGAACGCCGGACACATAATCATCCTCCGAGGAGGAGGTGAGGCAACCTGAGCCCAAAAGCACACAGCCCAAAGCCATCAGGGACAGCCTCAGTAAGTTCACCCACCCCCCGACAAATTTGATGCCAACATCCATTGGTTTCATAGGACAATAAAAGCCAATTAATGGGGCAGGGGTACCTGCTCCTTCCCTCCGCAACGCAAAATCCCACTTAAGAAAGTCATTTTTACCCCTAAGGGGGGGGTATGTCAACGCGAAAGGCAGCAAAAAAACAGGGCCGAAAACGGGGTCAGGTCATTTCTGTAGCACGGCGCGAACCACTCCCAGTTTGGTGGAGGCCTCCATCACCACCATCACATGATCGGTTTCCGAGATCCAAACAGCCCGGGGAATGTTTCTAACAAAAAGCTGACTTGACAGGGATTTGATCTCCAGTTTTCTGGCTACGATTGCCCCGCGCGCACACTCAACAACACCTGTGCAGACCCCAACTACCGAGAGCCGCCTGACACCGTCGTCCATAACCAGTTGATACTCTTTTGGAACTCCCAGGGGGAAATCCGCATGTCGTATATCGAACAGGAACGACAGGTAATCCCGCACCCCCGCGGGAACAGGATAAGAAACCTCCCGTTTATTTAAATTGTCCCGCCACACGGCCGTTCCGCTCCCGGAGTCAATGGCGAGCACGTCCTCCTGATGGAATCCGGACTCATGGATGGTTTTACGAACGGAATACCGGAACCGGCCGCCGACTTCATCCCCGCCACATTCAATCACGTCGTTCACGGGATGAAAGATCTTGAGCCAGGGACGGCTGATCACCCGGACGCTTCTGAAAACCTGATTGGTATTCCCGACGCCAGGCTCCTCATTCACAATAACGGCAGTCGCGACAGGAACGCCACGCCATGAGATCAGGTATTCAAAACGCTCGCGGGCGCCGTCCGTGTCCTCAGACCTCGCGGCGATGGCGAATCCCATACACATCACGATGGTCATCAGTCTCATTGGGTATCCCTATCTCCCCTGCGCTACGGAAGAATAAAGGGGCAAACTGATCAACCTTGAACCCAAATGCAAGACAATATGACAGACAATATGACACACGACGGCACACGGTGGCGCGGATACTGACAACCGTCCTGTGTTGTGATAGGGTTCGCGCATGAAACTTATCACTCTGCTACTGACTTCACTCATCACGCTCTCTCCGCTTGTGACCCTAGCCAGCACCGGCGTGGTGGCACGGGCAGAAGCCCAGGCGCTACTGGAATCCCTGGCTCAACACTTCTCGGACATCCACTCCTTGTCCTATACGGCTGAACGAACGACCCAGGGGCGGCGCCAATCCTCACGGGAGCGATGGTTTTTCGCCTACCAGGCCCCCGGGTTTGTGCGGGTCAACTACCAATACCCGGTTGAGCGGGTCCTCGTCCTGAACACCAACACCCTTTATGAATATATTCCCGCGTTGCGCAAGGCGCTTCAGACTGATCTGGCGAAATTATCGGCGGCGGATCGCCAGTCCATCATCAAACAAACCCTGACGCGCATTTCCCTGGACGGGATCAATCCCGCCAAGTTTCAGGAGATGGTTTCACGCACGACCGCCGTTGTCACCCCTCCCCTGACACCCGATATCATCCGTATTTCAGGCGCCGCACCGAAATTTCTGATTGAACTGAATCAGCAGCAAAAAGTTCTGAAAACAACCGATATCTACACGTCTGAAGACAATCTCCTGATGCACACCGACGCCTCCCAGTTCATCGAGGCCAGTCCGGGGTTCTGGTATCCCCGACAACTTGAGACCCGTTACTGGACCGACCAGGGATTCGTCAATACCACCACCCTCATCCGGGATATCAGCATCAACACCCCCTTGACCAACTCCCTCTTTGAATTCACTCCTCCTGCCCGCGTCACCCTGGAAACACGGCGGTGAAAGGTCTCACAATATTATCATGATTGTTGCCTTGACGTTTCCGCAGGAGCCGCGATAATGGCTCCTGTAAAACTTAGAGTGGACGTTGCCCCGACCAAAGTGGTTGCGGCATTGAAGCAAGGCAAGTTAAAAGGAGAACATGACAATGAAGAAAATTATGGCAGGGTTGGCAATTGGAATGATGTTGATGGGCGCGGCTCCCGCCGCGAAGGCCGCCGATGCGGGCGCCGCCACGATCCTTTCGGCCGTTCTTCCGGGTTGCGGCGAATGGTATAATCGCGGTTGGAAGGGCGGATTCCCCTTCG
>Ga0194063_10000935_pt1 | contig 19951 bp, 12 predicted proteins | sample SepL3720m_MetaG_FD_155459 | JGI IMG/M metagenome (GOLD analysis project Ga0194063, IMG submission 155459) | Anoxic zone freshwater microbial communities from boreal shield lake in IISD Experimental Lakes Area, Ontario, Canada - Sep2016-L373-20m | ecosystem: Environmental > Aquatic > Freshwater... | reverse complement strand
CTTCTTCCTCGTCGTCGTCACTCTCCTCATCATCGTTGTCCGCATCATCGCTTTCACTATTATCACTTGTATCTGGGGATTGATTTCTCTTTTTGCTGTGCGAGTTAGTCAATTTTTTTGGAATTGACTTTTTATTCACCACCTGTGTGGAAATAGTATTTTTTTTTGATTTTGAATCAGTCGTATTCATTTTGGATTTTATTTTAATAATGAATTAAAATGAAATTGTTTTTATTTTATTATATAATATGTTTTTTATCTTTAATTAGGTTTCACAACATTTCATTTATTCTTTTTTGTACTTTTAATGAAATCATTATTTTTTGAATTGACATTGTTTGATTATTTTTGTTTAATTTATTTTTTTATCGAAATAAAATAAAAACAATCTAAATAGTCTATAATACTTAATATCTTAAAACATGCAAAACACCGCTAAAATTATTGGTATACAGTTTAGCATTTTATCTCCGGATGAAATTAGAAGAAGCTCGGTCGCGGAAATTACCAGTAGAGATACTTATACTAATAACAAACCAGTCATTGGCGGATTATTTGACCCACGAATGGGAGTACTTGAACCAGGACTTATTTGTCCCACCGATGGCAAAAATTATATGGAATCCCCGGGGTACCATGGACACATTGAACTCGCAAGACCAGTGCTATACGTTCAGTTCATTACTGAAATACTTCATATTCTCGATTGTGTCTGTTTCAAGTGCAGCAAACTAAAGATTAGTAAAAGTATTTACGCAAAGGCTCTTTCCTTACGCCCAGAGGCCAGGTGGAAATTTGTTTACCATTTGGCCAAGAACGTAAGCCGATGCGGTGCGGAAACGGATGACGGGTGCGGGAATCTACAGCCCACTATTAAAAAAGTGGACCTCGCGACCATTACCGCAGAATGGGTGGATAAAGATAAAAAAGCCGAAAAAATGTCCATTACCGTGTCCCCTGAAATGATTTTAAAAATATTTAAACGAATCTCTGACGAAGACATTAGCTTTATGGGATTCAGCCCCATTTACTCCAGACCTGAGTGGATGATTTGTCAAGTTCTTTCAGTACCGCCACCATCGGTTAGACCATCTGTGAAGCATGACGCTCAACAACGGTCCGAAGACGATTTGACCCACATTCTGTGTAGCATCATTAAAACCAACAAGATTTTACATGATAAAATACAGAATAATGCTCCCGCAAATATTATCGACGATAATAGAACCACCCTACAGTACTTTATCGCGACTCAAGTGGACAACAAAATTCCCGGGGTCGCTCCTGTCGCACAACGGTCTGGCAGACCTCTCAAGTCTATTAAGGAGAGACTGAATGGAAAAGGCGGACGAATGCGTGGAAACCTTATGGCGAAACGTGTGGATTTTAGTGCTCGGTCCGTTATTACCGCCGACCCAAACATCTCCATTTCAGAATTAGGAATTCCGATGAAAATCGCCAAAAACATTACCAAACCCGTTTACGTGAATAAACTCAATATTGATTTTCTTACTAAACTTGTGCGAAATGGTCCCGACATTCATCCTGGTGCGAAATTACTTGAAAAAGATGGACAGACGATTACTCTTCGATACTGCGATCGCGATTCTCTTGTTTTAGAAGAAGGAAATATTGTTCACCGTCACATGATGAATGGAGACGCCGTCTTGTTCAACCGTCAGCCTTCTTTACATCGTATGTCGATGATGTGCCATATTGCGAAAATCATGAAACGAGGCGACACGTTTCGCATGAATGTCGCAGACACGAAACCTTACAATGCGGATTTTGATGGAGACGAAATGAACTTACATATGCCACAAGACCCTGAAGCCGAAGCAGAACTCAGATATTTGGCCGCGGTCCCTTATCAAATAATCAGCCCGGCCAATCACAAATCCATTATTGGCGTTTATCAGGACTCTATGCTTGGAGCATTTCAGTTTACTCGAGAAAATGTACGATTCAATGCGAGGGAAACCATGAATTTACTCATGATGTTTAATGGAGTAAATGAATCCCACTTACTCGAGACGCTGGAAAAAAATGGGAGCATGACCTGCTTTGAAATATTGACTCAAATTCTTCCCCCTCTCTCCTTAAAGTACAAAACAAATTCGTTTAATGATAAAATGGACAACGAAGTCAACTCGAACAAGGTTCTTGAAATACGAAATGGTCAGTATATTCGCGGTCAAATGGATAAGGGTACGCTTGCCGACGGAACCAAAGGACTTCTTCATCGCATTTGTAACGACTATGGCAATATGGCCTCGGCGAAATTCATTGATGATTTACAGAACATTGTGACGGAATATATGAAAACCAGCAGCTTTAGCGTGGGCATTAGCGATTTGATTTCTGACCAGACAACCAAGCAGGAAATTTTGGCCGTTATTACCAAGAAAAAACAAGATGTCAAAGACCTCATTGACCAAATCCAATTGGGCGTTTTTGAAAACAACACGGGCAAAACAAACGAAGATGAGTTTGAAAATCAAGTGAATAATATTTTGAACAAAGCCACCAGTGAATTGGGCAAAATTGGTCGCGAAAAACTCGGCAAAAATAATCGATTTGTCATTATGGTCAACGCTGGATCCAAGGGACAAGATTTGAATATTTCTCAAATGATTTCTTGTATTGGTCAACAAAACGTGGATGGTAAACGCATTCCCTATGGGTTTGAAAACCGCACGTTACCACACTTTTCCAAATTCGACGATAGCCCATTGGCCCGAGGATTCGTTGAGAGCTCGTACATCAAAGGCTTGTCCCCGCAAGAATTGTTTTTTCATGCCGTCAGTGGCCGCATTGGTTTAATTGATACCGCCGTGAAAACAAGCACCACCGGATACATTCAACGCAAACTAATCAAGGCACTCGAGGACTTGATGGTGGACTACGGATTTACGGTTCGCACCAACAAGAAGAAGATTATTCAGTTTTCTTACGGGGATGACAATATTGACACGATTAAAGTGGAAACTCAGCAAATGTACATTGTTAACATGAGCACCCAAGAGATTTATGACCACCTCAACGTTCTCGATTTCAAGAGTAAACAATTGGCAACCGTTTTTACCCCGGAAGCACTGAAACGTCAGAAAAGTAAAAAGGAACAAGACTTTATTCAACCCAAGTGTGCCGAGTACACGGCAGAAATGATTCAACGTCGAGATGATATCGTAAAGTACGTGTTTAGTAACAAGGCGGATACTACAGTCAATTGTCCAGTGGCGTTTAACCATATTATCAATAATATTCAGGGCCAAATGAACATCACTTCCGCCTCCATGGTGGACATTACTCTGGGAGAAGCATTCAAACTTATTGAACTCACCTATGCGAATCTAAACAAGTTGGGCTACTGTGCTCCTACAAAACTGTTTGAAACGTTGTACAAATACTACTTGTCTCCCAAAGACCTTTTGATTGTAAAGAGATTCAACCGCAACGCTCTTATTGTACTACTCGAAGCAATCTCGACCCAATACAAGCGTTCCATTGTGGCTCCAGGCGAAATGGTTGGAATGTTGGCCGGCCAGAGTATTGGCGAAGTTTCGACACAGATGTCCGTTCCATTTTATTCTCAGCACAAAATTGTGATGAAACACAAGTTGACTGGTGCCGTTGAATTTAAATCCATTGTCATGGGAGAATTCTGCGACGGACTTATTGAAGCCAACCCAACTCTGACATTCAACACCGGTCACGAAAACAGCGTGGAAACTTTACTCGATGAATCCGAGTATGAATATTTTATAATGGGAGTCTCCGAAGAGGAGAGAACCAGTTGGAACCCAATTTCCCATGTCAGCAAACATCCCGTAAACGGACAAATGATGAAAGTGTTGACTCGAAGCGGTCGTGTCGTCGAAACAACCACCAGTCACAGCCATCTCATTCGACAGGACCACAAGGTGGTTCCCATTGTGGGAGCCAATATGGTCGAGGGGATGCGTATCCCCGTTTGCCGTCATATTGAAAACTCCTTTGTGGTTGACACATACCAATCGATTAAACTGGATGAATTGTTTGGTTGGTTTATTGGGGCGTATCTCGCCGAAGGCAGTCTGCATTACAATGAAATTAGTATTTCCAACATTTCCACGTATTATATTGAAAACACCAAGAAAATCGCGACATTGTTTGGTAAGGGATTCCGCGTAATCGAAAAAGAATGCGAATACGGCCAATCTATAACCACCAAATTCAATTGCGAACCTTTGGCAAAAATACTCTTGAATACCTGCGGTAACGGTAGTTTTGTGAAAAAGGTTCCCGACTTTGCGTTTACGGCTCCCGATGAGTTTAAACGGGGAATGTTTCGCGGGTACTTTGACGGTGATGGAAACTTTCAATGCGACCAGGCGCACCATCAAATTCGATGCTGTAGTCGAAGCGAACAGTTGATTAAAGATTTGGCTCTCATCTTGAATTACTTTGACATTGTTGGGAACTTTAAGAGTGAACATACTCGCGGAAGTTGGTTATATCATTTGAACATTCCATCCAAGTACGCCAAAGTTTTTCAAACCAAAATTGGAACCAATTTACACTCGGATAAATTACAGAATCTGGTAAAGTATATAGAGAGAAGCGACGCTCGGTTCTTGTCTGAACAAATTGATAAAATCAACGGAATGGGCGAAATCGTCGCTCACTGTGGCAAGACGTTACAACTTCCAGGACAAAGTCGAACTTATGGGTTCTTCAAGAACAAAGAATCCATTGGCCGCAGAACGCTAGAGAAATATTACCAAACTTTTAAAGCGCACGAAAAATGCGACCTTATTAGCGAGGAGTTGGCCTTAATTGAACAAGCTCTGAACTCTGGGGTGATGTGGGATGAAATTGTTCACATTGAATATTATACGCCGGATCAGAACAATTATGTATATGATTTTACTATTCCGAGGAACCAAACTTTTGTGACTGATTATGGTGTCATGGTTCATAATACGCTCAATACATTTCACTCAACTGGTAGCAAATCCAATGTGACACGTGGGGTGCCAAGAATCGAGGAAATCTTGTCCTTATCGGAATACCCAAAGAATCCTTCGTTAACGGTATACTTACGAGAGGAGGATGAGAAGGATAAGGATAAGGTCCAGTCGATTATGTGTATGTTGGAGCATACAAGATTGAATGACATTGTCAAATCGATTGAGATGTGTTTTGACCCGGAGGACAAACATGAGGGCGACCAGGCGATGATTGAGCAGTACAAGTTGTTTGAGAATATGGTGAATATTGCAAACATGGGGTCAAGTCAGATGAATGTGCCGGGGGAAAAGTCCAAATGGATTTTGCGAATTCAGATGGACAAGGAAATCATGTTGGATAAGAATATTACGATGGATGATATTAATTTTACCTTGAGTAATTGTTACAAGGATCAGATACAATGCGTTTATTCGGATTACAACTCGGACAACTTGGTATTTCGCGTTCGTATGGTGGAAGTCGCCAAGAACAAGAAACTGACTTCGCCGGACCAATCGGACCACATTTACATGTTGAAGAATTTTCAGGACCAGTTGCTTCAAAACGTGGTTATTCGCGGCATCAAGGGAATTAATCAGGTCTCTCTTCGTAAGATTAAAGATAATGTCTTTGAGAAAAACGGAGCCTACAAGAAAGAAGACATTTGGGTAGTTGATACGGTCGGGACCAATTTATTGGAAATTTTATCGCTGGATTTTATTGACCCAACTCGCACCATTAGTAACGATATTCGTGAGGTGTTTAATGTGTATGGAATCGAAGCCGCACGACAAATTCTCCTCAACGAGTTGGTGGAGGTCGTTAGTTTCGGTGGCGTCTATATTAATTACCACAATTATAGTGTGTTATGCGACCGAATGACGTTTACGAGTAAGATGATATCGATTAGTCGTTTTGGAATCAACAGTGACGACACTGGACCTATTACGAAAGCGTCTTTTGAAGAAACTCCGGAAATGTTTTTACAGGCGGCTCGTCATGCGGAGCTGGACCTCATGACTGGTGTGTCGGCGAACATCATGTGCGGCCAAGAAGGATTCTATGGCACGAGTTGCTTTCAAGTTTTCGTGGATTTTAACAAGATGATTAATTCCGTGAAATACAATCCGGTGAAAGAGGACGAGATGATTGCCGACGCCATGTCCAACGCTGGGGAGAGCACTGTGTGCGACAGAGCCCAAAAATTAGTAGATAATAACGTAACGCATATTAATCCTCAATTCACTATGAATGATGATGAGGATTATAACCCGGGATTTTAAAATTAAGTTATTGAATTATTATAATATATATTTAAGAGTATAATAAAATATATATTATAAAAACATTCTACTACGTTTTACAGCATATAACTTTGTGTGTTTTCCAATCGGCGTGCTGGCATTTTGATGAGCAATAGTAAACATTATTACAGCCTGAACATTTTTTCTTGGCAATCTCTTCGCAAGAACCGCAATAATCCCTGGCACCTTTTTCTAAAACTTTTACTCCGGCCGAAACTAAAATTTCATTCGGCATTTTTAGGATTTCTTCGTGCAGAATCATGGGAATAAAAAGAAACCCGTTCTGATCATCATTGGGAATTTCTTTCAATTTGACCAAGTTAATAATCAAACTTGTCCAAAGTCCTAATTTCACTTCATATTCAACTCCCCACAAACGACAAAGGCTCCGAGGGTTTATCATTGCGATGTTGTCTTTGAACTTTACCTTTATTTCGTCATACAAGTCGATTAAAAAAAGAATACTTCTGGATACGAACCCGGGTTTGTCTTTAACTACTTGAAGTATTCCTTGTTGACCCGTTCTGAAAATTTCCCAGTCTAGGTCGCTTGTGATTGGTCGTGGGATTGTTAAACCGACGCCGCGAAAATAAAGCACCAGTTGACAATGTATATTGGAACCAGGCGGACCAGTCTGAGAAGGATTCATCAACTCGTCCAGCATATTTTAAAAAACTTAATTTATGATTATATTTGAATCCTTTGGATTCTTTCGGTTTCTCTCTACTTTTAATATTCAAAAGGGTTAATAAAATAGATTCAGGATTCTAAACTTATATCTGTCTTTTACAAATAAATTAAGAGAGAAACAGAAAGAATCGCAATTAAGTATTTGAATATATTTAGTTTCTTTCTTCTTATGACAAATGTTTATTAAAAATGTTGTCCGCACATTCTAACGTAACTAGTCCTTTATTTAACTTAGGCAGCTCGGTTAATAGATTGCTGTAACAAATTAATATTTCCAAATTTTCATTTAATTTGGGTAATTTGGTTAATTTGTTTTTATAACAAATTAACGCTGTCAGATTTTCGTTTAATTCGGGCAGCTCGCCAAGTTCATTCTCATAGCAGTAAAGAATACCTAAATATTCTGGAAATTCGGGCAAGGTGGTTAATAGATTATTAAAACAATTTAATCTTATTAAATTTGCGTTTAACTTGGGTAAGTGCGTAAGTTTATTATTAAAACAAAACAGGTCATATAAGGGTTCACTTAATTCTGGCAATTCGGTCAGCAAATTATTAAAACATAATAGGACATGTAAGTTGGCATTTAAAGGCGGCAGTTTCGTTAAAAAATTATGATTACAAGCCAATTCAATTAAATTCTCATTTAGTGGCGGCAATCGAGTAAGTTTATTACAAGGACAAATCAAGATGCGTAAATAATTAGGTAATTCTGGCAATTCAGTAAGTTTATTTAGGTCACAATATAACTCAACCAAACTCGGGTTTAACGGAGGTAGTCTAGTAAGTCGGTTATTCCTACAATTTAATACTCTTAGGTTTTTGAATCTAGACAATTCAGGCAAAAAACGTAGATTTCGGTTGGATAAATCAATACATTCGGTTTCCTGTGGCAAACGTTTTAAATAAGATTGAACGTCAAAAGATGCCATGTTTTATGTATATATGTACAACCAAATATGTTTAATATTTAAAATTATAAAATAATTATTATGTTTTATTAGACAATAATTTTACTTAGATAATTCTTCAACACATATTTATTAATTATTTCCAAATAAAATCATTATTTACTTTTTAAAAAATTGACAAAAATACTTTTTTAATATGACGTGTGTAGAAAATATAAAAGACGCCTGCCTTGGACTGCTATGTTTGTTTCAGGTGGCCATTGCCGGAAGCACCATTTCTTATGTTGTATTTGCTATTCTTTTTTTAGTAAAAGACTATAGCATTTGCGGAGACGCCTCCCCCTTATGGGTCTTTGTACTGGTTTCCGTTATTGCACCGACATTTTTGAACTTGCTGAGAATTCAGAATCAACCTCAAAATAATTCACAAGATACCGACAGTGTTACGCCGGTTGCCGCCTTTTTATTGGTGATTACAGAGGTTATTGTTGGTGGGGTACTTATTTATGGAGACGGCAATACCTGCGAACCCATGAAACACACGGGACTCTGGGTGGTTGCGTTGATTTTGTTCTGGTCTTTGTTGACTGCGTTGCTTTTAGTAACCGCGACAATTCTTACGACTTTTGTGTTGGGAGTCTGCTGTAATGAGGTCGAGTCCAAACCTCTTCCCAACACGGGGGGTGTTCATGCAAGTAGCATTAATGTAACTATTGTAAATTCGGACCAAATCGTATAATATTAAAACTTATTTACCATAATATATTATCCGCTAACCATCCTCTTGAAAAATATACATGTCTATCTTTACTATGACGATGTTTATATAACTTTCTACGCTCATTCGCATACTTTAAACCATGTGTGATCACATAAGTTGAATAATCCGAGTATCCACTCGCACCAATACTTGTTATGTAATTATCATCTGAATCAAACACATCAATTTTATACTTTGAATTTGAGCTGGGATATATTTTTAAATTAAGTTTTTTGGCTTTTTTGAAACTATAACTAGTAATTTTATACATATAATATATATATTAGCATTTAAAATATTAAACTAAAAAGTATAAAAAATATAAATTAACTATAAATAATGTCACTTACGTTTTATCACTTGGCTCAACGCATAATAAAAATTCCAACCACTTGTGAACCTTGTAAAGGCCCGATTTTGCCTATTTTCTTGTTCAGTAGCTTAATACAAAAATATCCCAATAGTTTGGATACTAAAACAAAATATCAGTTTCTCTCCACTACATTGTCCAATAACTTTCTAACAAATAATCAAAAGGAAGAATTCTTGTACTGGTTTGGTCAAACTCAGCGGGCCTACTTCGCACTCGCTCGTTTCGCGAACTTAATACGATACAAAAAGGCAAAATGTGTAGTTGACTTTGATATGGGATTAAACGAAATCAGCAAAAATACCAAAGGGATTATTTGTATATACGAAAACAACTACACTTATTTGTTTAAAATACATGACCTGATTCACATTTTCAATACAGCGTTGACCAACTCAGATATGTTTTTTTCAAATACTTTGATGGTAAAGAACCCATTCAGCAACGTACCTTTTAATAAATCCACCCTTTACAATATTTATTTTTTTATTCGATTTAATACTTTAATTATACCTATCTTAATTCATAATTACTTTTTGCTCCATTTTAATTTAAAGAAATTTGAATCCAATTTTGAACACCTTATAAGAGAGAAAGAGATACATCGTTACATTAATACATCTTCCACAGAAACGTTGTTCCCAATTATCGTAACCATGTTACATCAGTTTTTCTTACGTTACCGGCTAAAATTTAATATTCATCCGGATTTTCCGAAAAATACACTGGTGATCATCATGAAACCTTATGTGTTAATGTATTATACATCTCTTTATTCGCTAATTAAAAGTCAAGAGTCACAAGCCTTCAGACACCTTAACAGAAGGTTGCTGGATTTTTTTGACTTTAATCCGCAATTTGGACGAAAATTTATTCATATTACTCGGGTTTATAATGTGAAACGTAATAGACTTGTAAGAAAACAAACTGTTACATTTAACTCCTGTGAACCAACTAAAAAAAGCTCCTGTTTTCTTAAAAGCCATAAGAAATAATGTTGTTTATTTGTTTGAAAGAAGAGAGAAAACCCAAATATGTCAACCACCCAGAGTACCAACTAAGTTTGTTTTTTAATGGTGACTTCTTTGGCGATTTTCCGAATTATTTTGTTTGCTTTCTCCTCGTCGTTGTCTCCGGAACCACCCATTGCCTCTATTACCATATGGCTGTACTTGTCACTTAAATGAGATTCACTTCGCTTACAGTCTGGGTTTTTTATTTTCCAAACGGGAAGCATCTTAATGTTCTTGTGAGCTATTTGTTTGAGAGCTTTCTTCATCTTGGTATTTTCAGCATCTTCTTTTTCCCACTTGTTATCGTCCTTTACATACATGCTTTCTCTCTTTAAGTCACTACAATGAACTGGTCTTTCACATTCTTCCAAGTCATTCAGTCCATTAATTATTAGTTTGGAAAGGCCATTGACGAAACCTAATTCCCCAACACTTTCCAAGTCTGTTAAATCAATTTGGAGAGAACTCACAAAATCCGTTAAGTTCATTGCGTTCTTACACGTGTCGTTTAAGAAAAACTGAAGATTAAATATTTTATTATGGCTATTTATAGTATTGTTGTTATGGTTGTTGTTGTTTGTGGTAGTAGTCATGGTTGTGTTTTTACACAATTCTATTATTTGTTTTTGAAGGTCATTGGTCTGTTGTTGGGACTGTTTTTGTAACTCGGTCGATTGCTTGCTTTGTTCAATTAACATTTCTTTAAATTCACTGTTTTGATATATTATATTCATAATAATCTCCGGATTTATTAAAGTGGAGGTGGCGGTTGTTGTTCCACACTTTTTCTTATGCCTCCATAACCCAGAACGGTCTTGAAACGTCTTGTTGCAATTATTACATTCATGCTTGTTACTAGAAACTTGGACAACCGACAATTTATTTGGGACTTCTTGATTGGTTTGGTGTTTTTGCGTAAGTTGATGCTGTTTATAACTACTTTTTTTATTAGTACCATAAAAACATAACTTGCAAAAGTACATTGTTGGCATATATATATATGTGGTATATTTTATATTATGTAATGTCCTTATATAAGATTAGTAATTTTAATATTCAACCTTTATTTTTACAGGACTGTACATATTTGTCGTTGAAAAAGTTGCTATTTATAAATATGCTCTGAATTTTATTTGATAGAATATTTATTGTTAACCCTTTATATGGAGTGAGAAAATAAAACACTGATTAAAAGCATATTTTCTGTTGCTAAATGTTGCTAAAAGTTGATAAATGTCCAATTTTTCTGGACATTTTTGGACAAAAATATAAATGTCCAGAAAAATCATAAAAAAGTTAGCGTCATAAAAATAATATTTCGTTTTTGGGTGGGAGACCATAAGAATTTTTATGCAGTGGCTGGATCCCTGAAAATCACATCTACTCTTTTCACTAACAAAGTACTTAGGATTTTGAAATTGGACATTTATAAATGTCCTTTTTTAAAAAGCTAGAGATAGTTTCCCCAAAAAAGAGTGAGTGTAGTGTTTTAAGTATTTTAAATTTGGTTTTTGATTTTTTTGGAAATCTTCCGCGAATGTTTATATGCCGCATATTTCAAAAAAACATTTAATTTAGAGAATTTCTATTAAATTATCGTGATTATAAAGCACAGGTAATTTAATGGTTAAATTATTTGGTTTAACATTTTACATATTTTGGTTGCTAATTGTTGCTAAATTTTGGTATGGTCTGGAAATAAAAGCATGGGTATCGCACTACTTAGACCATAAATGAAGTGATGCTCAAGACGTAATTCGTCGGAGCATATTATTTGTTGCTAAATGTTGCTAAACCCAATAAATGTCCAATTTTTCTGGACATTTTTGGACATTTATTTTTGTTGTCGAAAAATTATATGGTAACAAAATATTCGGTCTTTTTTTAGGTGGCAGACCATAAGAAATTTTATGCAGTGGAGAAATCTCTGAAAATCACATCTACTCTTTTAACTAACAAAGTACTTAGGATTTCGAAATTGGACATTTATAAATGTCCTTTTTTAAAAAGCCAGAGATAGTTTCCCCAAAAAGAGTGAGTGTGTTAATTCAAGTTTTCTTTTTAAAAGTAGAGAGAAACAAAACTCTCAAACTTCCCGTTTCTTAGTACCCCGTTTAAAAAACTTATTTTTTCTAGTTTTTGTTTTATCCACGATACTCAGAACTACGTTCATATCAAATACTTCAAGAGCTTGTTCGATTGCATTCTTATTATTATGCCTATTGTTTTGTGCAGACTTGGAGAGAATTTCCTTTACAAATTCGTTCATTGGAATTGGGGTTAAATCTGCGTTGGTTTTTGTGTTGAAGGTTTTAAAATCTTTCAAAGAAATGGCAATGGAGTCTTCATCGTTCTGAATAACCTTGAAAGAAAAAGGCGACTGGGAACTATACGACGGCAGAACAATAAAGACGCATTCATTGTCTTTGGTTGTAAATCCGGACAATATTTTACTTTGTTTTACTGTTTCTATAATTCTAGAATGAGAGAGAAAAACAAAAGGAATTTGATGTCGCTCCAATAACAACCAGAGATCCAACGCCGTTAAAAAATAACCGGCCTCTTGTATAATTGTCCAAATACTTAAATTGGTATTCATCGCAAGCGGTTTTCCCTCTAACTTTAAAATCAACCGAATCTTTTCCTCATATTCGCCCGTATATCTGGAGTATTCTTCAATTAACTGAATTTTAATTTCTGCTTTACTCAACGTGACATTAGTCGTGTTTTTAATTATATATATAGCAAAATCAAATGAGCAGTTGACCGACTTTCCATAAGTAATTTCATGGTAGTCCGGTGGAAAATAAGTATTCCATTTATCTCCCGAAATAATTCTCTTGGAAATAGATTCGCATGTGGTGGTGGTTGTCTTTAAGTTGTTTACATTTATTGTATTAGAATAAGGAATCGAGGATTTGGAGGGAATGGCTTCGTCAAATGAATTAAAGTTGGCCGGATTGTTTGCCGCGGGTGGTTTTAAATTGGTCATATACGAATGAATCGTGGATTCTGTGAGGATGACCTCCTCCTCGTTAATAACGTAGGTTAAACTTCCGAATCCTTCGGCGGTTTGTCTTCGGAATAGGTAAGCTCTGACTCGACCGTTTCTAATTAATTCGTCCGATAATCGTGTAAAATAAATGTTTTCATTTTTCTTTTGAGGACTAATCAGATTATTTCTGGGGACAATTAAGTTGCAGTTGCCATCTGTAAATCCGCACAAGTTAGAGGAACAACCCTCTTTATCATTCCCAATACACGCAGAAACCGTTTTAATTAACTTGTAATAACTGTCGTTACCGGTAAATTGTATCTTTTTACCGACCAAATGTCGAATAATCTTTTCGATTTTTATTAATTTATCCTGGTATATAACGTCGTTTTGCGACAATATTGCGTGAACTTCTTTTTTAAGTTTTTGATTTTCGTAATTGTTTAATAGTATTCGCACCGTATTTTTGAACGTTATATAAAAATTATCTTCTGACTTCAACCGACTAATGTAGTTCTCTCTTTCCAAGTCTTTTGTATCTGTTATAAATAAGGATTTTTCTGTCGAACCCATTTTGTTATCTGATATTTCAACATACTCAGAGTCAGTAAACATATCTTTTAGATTACCAGTAGTGGCCTCTTCCATCTTTAAAGAGAGAGAGATTTGAACAAACTGTTTGGATTCAGTTAATATGCCAACTACAATTTTTGACATTTGTATGACACGAAATTCAGGTCTACATGGTATTCTTCGGCTGCTTTTATTACTTACCTCCGTTAAAAAATCAACCGTCTCTGAGTAGGGACGCCAAACGGATTGGTGCGAAATAAACACAAAATCCATCTTGGTATTGAAAAGTAGGCCAGAAGGAAAACAAGGAACAAATCCCGTGAGTCCTTCACTACTTTGTACCAAAATACCAACCACTTTGTTATTGTAACTTAATACTTGTTGAGTAACTTGGTAGTCATATTTTTGAATTTCTTTCACTAAAATAGAGAGAAACATAGGAGCCAAAAGAGTCTTCTCCGGAATACTTTCATGGGCACGGCACTCCTTGATATGCGGTTTAATTAAGTTTTTTAGTATTGGCATAATAATTGCGTCTTTGGCCTCAGATAATAAAACGCGAACCTTCTGCTCTTGTTGGGTTTCATCGCCATTATTATTGTTTACTCTATAAATACCGATTGGGTTGTACATTCCGTTACCAGGTTCATCAGCATCTTCATCGACTCTTACCAAAAATAAGGTTTCTTTCATTGGATCATAGAACTCGGAACTGTAATGATTTGTTGGACACATGAGTTGAACTGTATTTTTTATTGGATTACTTACAAGAATGATTAAATTAATCCCATTTTTGAATAACTTATTATTAGGTACACATAGAATATCCCACAAGTAGGTATAATCAATTGGGTTTGTATCGTCATTTAAGAAACGAGTAAAATTTAAGAGTGCCGAGACGACCTGCTTAAAATATAATCTCTCTGTCAAGTCTTTCATATTAACCTTTTGATATATTGTTGAAGTCTTGTACATTTCGATTTTATCATTGAACTGAACATCGTGTTTATTAATATCTTCGATGGAGTCTTGGAAATCTGAAACAAGATTCCCATTTTGACACCTAATAAAACGGTCAATATCAATAGCTTCCACTATTTTCGCCTTCAGTTCTCGAATACCACCCCGGAGGGCGAACGCCCGAGAAACACATCCTAAAAAAGATTGTGGCTCGTCGCCTTCCACTCCAACGCGGAACAAATAAGGTTTATTGGATTTTAGCAAAGACAATTCCGTTGTTTTGCGGTCATATTTGTGCACGCCAAATAATTTTTGTATGTGCTCTGGTAGATAACCAAGTTGAGTATTCTTTAGCATAATATTGTCGTCCACAATATTATTCACATCCGTTATTAATACTTCTTCGGCTTCGGCGGGGTCGTCCTTCTTAACACAACAAGGGACACAAAACCCTTTTGAACAATTGGTTAATGCGGGATATCTTTCGCGATTCTCTCCCATTTCAATAATACCATCGCTTTTTGTGTTTATTTGTGTTGTTCTTTCAATTACCTTTCCACATAAAGGATGAGAGAATTGTTTAATTCCGTTTACCGTTTCCGTTTGTATTTCTTCTGCGGAAATCGGGATATTTAGTTTCGGACACCAATACATGGGACACAAGTAGTTGTTTTTTGTCTTTGACGCAGGAGAACCATACCTTAACACGTCTTTTTTGTTTATGGGGTAATTCTTTTGAATAACTTTAAACTCACCGTCACTGACTACCACTGGTTTGTTGGATGAACATACCTCTGATGTTTTTTCACTAATTATTAGAGGGTCGAGCTCGAAAATCTTGTGTTCCACATATTTTTTCTTATCGTCTTCTAGGTCAGAATCATCCGTGTCTTCCATGGGTTCATCTTCTAATAAATCCGTTTGATTTTCAGATGACTCGTATTCACTTTCGGACTCGTCTGACGGCAAATGAATCAATTCTTTTTCGGTTTCGTTATCAGAATCCATGGGTGTTATGTTGGCGTCCGTGTTTGACCCCGATTCAGACGCTGAATCAAGTAAAGTATTATTGTTAGCATCATCATCCTCCGCATCATCCATAGTGTTATCTGCGTCAGAATCTACCTGAGTTTCGTCGGTGTCGTCATCGTCTCCTTGCCCACCCAAACTATTCGTCGTGGATTCATCATCACACACACGATTCAGATCGCTTAAAGTAGGATATTGTTCATTTGATAATTTTTGAAACACTATTAACAGCATGGACTCGATATAAATAGGAATCGTTTGTAGATAACAAATATTAATAACGTCATGAATGTTAACCTCTACATGTTTACTTGAATTCATCCAAGTAATGTGTGTTTTAATCCCATGAGCATGCGGAGACACCCTTTTGTAAATTAAATGGGTCTCATCTGGGCCATGTGAATTATTCTCATCCGTAAATATATTTTTAAAACAACTTAAATATCGCATTATACTCGCATTGTTCACATTCGTCTCACGTTTTACTTCACAAGAGTACAGTAACCGTTCTATAACGACAGATTCGTCAAACAACGTACTAAAGTGTGCGATTTTAAACCCACCATCCGTTATTAAATTGGACGTCGTAGTTATTACAAAGTTTACTGCGTTACTTATCATGTCCTGAACGTCGGAAATAGGTTTGATGGAGTTTTGAAAATCACACTTTAAGTTAATGTCGCCCCGTTTGTTTAAAGTACATATTATGTCGAGCCCATTTTGCTGAAACAAAAAGGTAATATTTTTTTGCGTGGTGGTCAGTTCATTTACGTATGTATTTATTTGAGTTAAATCCAAATGGGGTATTAGGGTCCCATCTTCTGCCTTATTGTCGCAATATAAACGGTAAAGCGATTCTTTTTCGTCCGAGGGTATGTATTTTATAATGGGGGTCATACTTTGAGAATGTATGTTTTTAAATATTAAATCCAACGGGATGGATTGCTCAACAGACTGCGTAATCGTTAGATGAATTAGTTTTATCCCCCAGGGAGAGACAAATTTTAATTTATTGGGAGTGTATCTTTTTATGTCGCTCAACAATTTTACCTTGGACTGGTTACCCATATTTAAATAATGTCTTTCTCTCTTTTTTTTATTTTCACTCAACCATGGAAAGTACAATTCTCCGATGGAATCATCCAATGACATTACATCTTCTGCCAAACACACAAACAACACATTATTCGCAATGTCGCCGCAGTCAAACAAACGGTAATTATTTAAAGAATCGGATTTAGAACCTCCACCCAGAGAGTTGCCTTCGTCGTTTGTTTGGGGAGGTGCGAGGAGTTTGAATGGATTACATACCAGTTTGGAAGCGGAATCTGTTAACTCTTTGTGCCCCAGTAGTCGGTCGACTAAGAATGGGCCGTTCAAATTTAAACGAATGATGTCATCTAAATCGTATTCGTCTTCGGCTGGTAAGTCATATTGAAATGGTTCATTTGAATTGACCTCTGTTAAGTTGTCCAGAAAACATGTCAGACAACCCTTCTTTTGAACTACCTCATACACAATATCTGCGTTTAACATGATCTGGGCCTGATTAAACATGTACATTTCATTGTCGGTCACGAAAATATCATCTAACTTTAATTCTTCCATGACTTTTAGTTTAATGTCTAAAATAGTGTCATCTAAATAAATTTGTTGTTTGACAACCTTTACGGTTTCGGTACTATTCTTTGAGTCGTTGGATTTTCCCGAGAATTGATAGGTTCTAAAAACACCATCCTTCTTTAAATAGCATACTTTGTAAACAGGGAAATATTCCATTTTATTATATTGTGAGCATATTTTATATATTATATTGTTAAATATATAAAATGCGATTATTGTGAAAACCGTTAAATATAAATGTCAGGATTATAATTACATTTTTTACAGTTCTCGTGAAACGTGTCTTGACCCCAATGACCCGATATTTTATCTGCGGTTTCGACTGCGAGCATAGGATAAATAATAGCTCTATTTCCATTCTTCGTCATTGTGTGATCCCATCCAAATGGTTGTAATGTGGTATCTTTACGTGACCTAATAGCATATTCAACCGTATATGTATCTAAAATAGTTTTTGCGTGTGTTTTTGTAAACAATATCATTTGACTACCCCATAAATCATGTGGGTAATTATGGTACACATATTTTAATTTTGTGTTATCACTTTTGAGTTCAAACCCTTGATGGTATGACTTTACTTCAAACGGAATTAAATATCCTAAAAGTAACATATCTAAGTTCATTAATTTAAAATCTTTAATAACACTCGGTAACATAGTTTTAAAATCTTTATGAATATATACATCATCCTCACAATAGATTGCAAATTCCTTTTCACTATTATAAAATTGTTGTAATATATCTAATGCTCCTAACATTAATGACCACCCAACTCCTTCATTGTCGGCAATTCGTGGGTCAGTATTGTCCACCCCATCCGAGAAAATACACTCTATTTCCAATTGTTTAAAACGGACTTCCATTTGAGCTTTTCTCTCTGGATTTTTAAAGGAAAGACAATAAATATCATAGCTCATATGTTTTTGGTTACATAATAAAAAATACATTTTTTTTGTTATATAAACGACGTTTTTCTTTAAACCAAATCGTAATATGGATTGTCGTTAATAGTCATTCCACAATATTCTTGTGGTTTGCTTTTGTAATCGACTGGTATGTAAATGTTGGCCGCCTTTGCGTTCTCCAACACAAATTTAAAATTTTGCCAGAAATCCTGCTTATGTCCAATGGAAGTGGTCATTACATGGGTTAACTCATGTAGAGCCACAAAGGTAAGGGTATTAATATCTATTAATTTGTTTCCTTCCTTGGTCGTATTTAAACAAAATGCGATTTTCTCTCCCTTGTTTTCACTATAAGCAGTTAGTTCACTTGTTGGAAGCGTCTCGCTTACTCGCTGAGGATTAAATCCCTTTACAAGTTTAATCACACGCGGGTCCTCCGGATGGGTTTCTTTCAAATACTTAACCATATCCTTCATTTTTTGGGTAACCGTTGCTAGTAAATTGGCGGCTAATTCCAACTTTTCTCTCTCTCTTACACAATATCTATTTCCATCCTTGGATGCTATTATACATTTTAAATTATAGGCATCCGAGTCGAGATAAACACGTAGACACAAAAATAATATAAAAAACACAAATATATAAAAAAACCAAGAGTGTTTATCCATTTCTATGTTATAGGACGATATTAATTATTGTGCTAAATTATTACGGTAGTAGTTTATATAACCAGCCGATTTCTAAACCATTTGAAGAAATTCCAGTCCCCGTAAAATTGTTTTTTATACGGATTTTGGTGACCATTATGATTATTATGATGGTGCGGATTTCCAACGTGAAACCCTTCGTAATACTTATTCTTATAAGGGTTGTAATAATTTGGATTATAATATGGATGATGGTAAACGTTAGGATTGGTGCTAACAATGGTTGCTGATTTGTGCGTTGTGGTTGTAGTAGTAGCTCCGTAGTTTGGGCTGTCACGAATGTGCATTATCAAAATAAACGCAAAGAATACGCCGGCGGCGATCATTGCCATTTTTTTTGTTTCTGGTTCCATATTTTTAAGTGTATACCATTAACCTAGATAATATTTTTTCTTACAGGAGATATTCAAACAAAACCCTGTATACATGTCTGTATGAAAATTATAATGAATTATATTAGATTCTGACGTCAATCGCACACTTTTTAAACACGTTTGACAATATATGTATTTGGGTTCTTCTTCTTGTTTTATTTCCATTTTTACTAAAGACATTTCTTTTTTATTACACTAAAATAATATTTAATTACAGGTTAAAATACTTATATGCTTCCACTGCTTCTATTACTATTATGGCTTCCTTGGCTTCTATGGCTTCCTCGGCTTCCTCGGCTTCCTTGGCTTCCTCGGCTTCCTTGGCTTCCTTGGCTTCCTCGGCTTCCTTGGCTTCCTCGGCTTCCAGGTGTTCCACGGCTTTCAAAATCACGAGCAATGTCTTTCACGTCGGGGTCATTTTCTATTTCTTGGTAGAGACCTTCTTCTTTCATTTTTTTCTCGTAGTACTTTATAAAAAAGGTTTCCTCAGACTTTGTTATCGGGGACATGTCTTTTTCAGCTTTATCCAAGAATTCCATAATGAACCCAAATTTCTCTAACTGAAACTCATTTTTGTTATCATGACACTCATTATATACCTTTTCTGCGGTGGTTTTCAAAAATTCTTGTCTTTCAAGTGCTATATCTTCATAAGTGTAGTTTTTATATTTACGTCTCTCATAAAAGTTTGTTAAATACTGAATTACATAAGCATCAAAAAAAAATCGTCTACCCTTAGTATCGC
>Ga0194063_10000934_pt1 | contig 19967 bp, 18 predicted proteins | sample SepL3720m_MetaG_FD_155459 | JGI IMG/M metagenome (GOLD analysis project Ga0194063, IMG submission 155459) | Anoxic zone freshwater microbial communities from boreal shield lake in IISD Experimental Lakes Area, Ontario, Canada - Sep2016-L373-20m | ecosystem: Environmental > Aquatic > Freshwater... | reverse complement strand
CGCCAACACTGCTGTGGTCGTCAATGCTGGCGCTCCCGTCACTACCTACTGGGCCGAAAGCGCCCCAGCGGTATTGCAGGCATGGTTCGGTGGCCAAGAGATGGCGCACGCACTCGTCGAGGTGTTGTTCGGCGACACCGACCCATCGGGTCGGCTACCAACAACCTTTCCGCAGCGCATCGAGCACACACCGTCGTTCGGTAACTTCCCGGGCGAGCACGGGCAGATCCGTTATGGCGAAGGCGTGCTGATGGGCTATCGCTGGTACGAAGCGCGTCACCTGCCTGTGTCGTTCGCATTCGGACACGGCCTGTCGTATTCATCGTTCGAAATGTCGGCACCACGATTGTCAGCCGAGGCGATCGGCATCGCAACGCTCGCCGATGGCACCGTCACGGTGTCCGTCACCGTCACCAACACTGGCGACCGCCGCGGCGCCGAAGTGGTGCAGTGCTACGTGGGCGCAGCAAGCCCACAGGTTGTGCGGCCACCAAAGGAACTCAAGGCCTTCGAAAAGGTGTGGCTCGACGCCGGCGAAAGCACCGAAGTATCACTCACACTCGACGCACGGGCATTCTCATACTGGGATCCAGGCAACGCATATCGCGGCGATGTACAGCCAAGCGCAATGGGCGTCTTCCAAGAGACACCCGAGGTGCAACGCGGCTGGCGCGTCGACCCGGGCGTTTACCAAATTCACATCGGGCGCGGCTCAGATGTCATCGCTCACACCATCAATCTCGAGGTCTCAGAATGATTCACATCACCGATCACGGACGGGTACGAGTGCTCACGCTCGATCGCCCCGAAGCGCGCAACGCCTTCAACGAAGCCTTGTACGACGCTGCCACCGATGCGCTCATCGCCGCAAGCACCGACAACGGAGTTGCGGTGGTCGTGATAACCGGCACCGGTCAGTCGTTCTCGTCTGGAGCCGACCTCACCGAGATGACGCAACGCAACAGCGGAGTTTTCACCAACGGCCGCCACGGCTTCCCCGGTTTCGTCGATCACCTCATCGACTTTCCCAAGCCGTTGTTCTGCGCGGTCAACGGCCTTGCGCTTGGCATCGGCGCCACGATGCTGGCGCTCAGCGATCTTGTCTTCATCTCCAGCGACGCCCGCGTTCGGTGCCCATTTACTCGGTTGGGCGTTGCTCCCGAGGCGGCCAGCAGCGTGTCGTTTCCCCGACTGCTCGGCCGGCAGAACGCAACGTGGGCGCTGATGAGCAGCGAGTGGTTGTCGGCCACCGAGTGCGTGCAGATGGGCCTTGCCTGGCGCGAGTGCGCACCCGACGACTTGATGGCCGAAACCCTTCGTCACGCCCAGGTGTTGGCCAGCAAGCCAATCAACTCGCTCGTCGAGACGAAGCGAACCATCGTCGAACCAATGCGGGCCGAGTTCGCTGCAGCGCGACGACGCGAAGATGCTGCGTTTGGCGTGCTGCTCGGCGGCCCTGCCAACATCGAATCATTGATCGCTTTCGCCGAGCGCCGCGAACCCGATTTCAGCGCCATCGACGACTCACCAATCATTCGCTGACCACTCGGCACGCCGCCGCAACCCAACCTGTTCTTGATCGGAAAACTGTGCCGTTCGCTCAGCTCACGAATGCCAACCTGCACTACTACGAATACGGCACAGGCCCGCAACGAGTGGTGCTGATCCACGGGTTCGAGGCATCGGCGCGCATCTGGCAGCTCGTGCAGGAAGACCTCGCTCCCGAGCAATATCACACGATCGCGATAGATAATCGTGGCGCTGGCGAGTCGAGTGCTCCCGACGAATCCAGCGACTATGGCGTGGGCATCTTCGCATCCGATGCGTTAGAGCTCATCGACCAACTGGGATGGAGCGACTTCACGCTCGTTGGTCACTCGCTCGGCGGAGCGACCGCGTGCATCATGGCGCTACAACGTCCCGAACTCGTGAAGGGCTTGATGCTGCTCGACCCGGTTGACCCCGACGGCCGCACCGAGACCCCCGAGGAGATCGATGTGTTCTTCGATGCATGGGCAACGCAGCGCCGAGTTCGGCTTGCGGCTGCAGTGGCAGCCGATGCCGATGCCGATGACGATGACGATGCCAGCGACCGTGACGAGTCCGACTTCATACGACTACTCAACGCCGACATGGCCGCCGCGCCCGATGCGCGCTTGCGCGGCTCGCTGCACTCAATGTGCCAGCTCGGTTTGAGCTCGGCGTGCGCGACCTTGCCAATGCCCATCTTGGTTGCATGCGGCGACGCCGACGACACCATCCCGATTTCGGCAATGCTCGCCACATGGGCCAAGTTCCCCAAGGGCACCGGCCTTCACGTATGGCACGGCGCGGGTCACTCACCCAATATGGATATGCCCGGCAGGTTCGCCCGCGTGCTGGGCCGGTTCATCAACAAGTCGATTCCCCGCCACCAAGGCAGGTAACCGCACGGGTTACGAACGGTCGCGAATTGCTTTCACGACCTCGTCGAGATGTGCCTGACCCTCATAGAGCGAACGCAGCATCCAGAACCGCCAGAAGCGAACGAGCGCCGTGCGAATCCACAGTGCTGATCCGACCACTGCCATCGCTACGCATGCCAGCCCGAGCACGATGACTTCGTTCTGATCGAGCGCATTGTCAGCTTGGCCAACCTGAATGTATGAGCCAATGCCGATGAGGATCGAGGCGATCATCAGCGCGACACCGAGCGACGAGGCCGCCTTTTCGGTGCTGGCTTTACCCGATGTCCTCACCTGCATTTTGGCGATGTCGTTCTTGAATTGCTCGAACCGATCATCCGAGGAGTTCGTGTCTTGGGTCATGGTTATCCCTTTCCGCCGAGGTAGGCCGATGAAAGTTCTTCAGCGAGTTCGGCAGGAGCGCCGACACGCGTGATTCGTCCGCTGAGCATGATGGCAGCCCGATCGGCAATGCCAAGAACGCTCTGCGCAAACTGCTCGACGACGAGCACCGAGACTCCGGTCTCAGCGACCTGAGCAACGATTTCGTACAGTCGAGCAACGACGAGAGGCGCAAGGCCCATCGACAATTCATCAAGCAACAGCACCGCTGGGTTCGTTGCGAGAGCACGTGACATCGCGAGCATTTGTTGCTCGCCACCCGACATCGTTCCGGCGAGTTGTGAGCGCCGATCGCTGAGTCGCGGGAAGCGCGTATACGCCACTTCCTCGACGTCGCTGAGCTTGGCACCGGTGTGCGTGGCCATCATCAGGTTCTCGCGAACCGTGAGGTTTGGAAACACGCCTTTGCCTTCGGGGATCGAGCACAGCCCAAGGCGCGCCAGCTTGTCAGCAGAGACCCCAGCAACCGAGCGAGAAGCCAAGTGAACGTCGCCGCTCATGATGTCGACCAAGCCCGAGATCACCTTGAGCGTGGTGGACTTTCCGCCGCCGTTGGGGCCGAGCAACGCCAGCACTTCGCCGCGGCCAACCGCGAGCGACACGCCATGCAGCACTTCGATGGTGCCGTAGCCAGCGCGCACATCGAGTAGTTCGAGGACGGTCTCGCTCATGCCGAGTGATCCTCGCCTAGGTAGGCCTCGAGCACGGCAGGGTTGGTCTGAATCTCGGCCGGCGTACCCGATGCGATGAGACGACCGAAGTCGAGCACCTGGATGAACGAGCAGACCTTCATCACCAACGAAACATCGTGCTCGACAAGCAAGATTGCCGTGCCTTCGTCGCGTACGTGCAGCAGGAGTTCGCCGAATTCTTCGGTCTCTTGTTCGTCTTGGCCCGAGGCAGGCTCGTCGAGCAACAAGATGCGCGGACGGGTCATCAAGGCCCGGCCCATTTCGACTCGACGGGCCATGCCCGTTGGGATCTCAGCTACATCACGATCGGCCAGGCCCGACAGGCCCATGAGCTCGATGATGTGCTCGGCCTCGGCGTGCGTATCGCCCTTGCCGTTGCCTTTGCTCCAACGACTGCGAATCTCACCCGCAACACGAATGTTGTCGCGCACGCTGAGCGAGGTGAACAGCTCGAGACGCTGGAACGTGCGGGCCACACCAAGGCGGGCACGGCGAAACGGCGGCAACTTAGTGATATCGACGCCATCGAGCATGACCTCACCTGAGGTTGGCTCGAGTAGGCCAGTGATGCAGTTAAACATGGTCGTCTTGCCAGCACCGTTGGGCCCAATGAGCCCGGTGATGACACCGGCCTCGGCCGAAATACTCACGGCGGTGAGCGCTGCGGCGCCACCGAATTTCATACCGACATTGCGGCATTCGAGGAGCGTCATTCGACACCACCAATCGGCGCGACCGGAAGGCCCAGCGCTGTGTCGAGCACCTGGCGATCTGAAGGGCGGAAGGCCCGATCGATACCTATGAGGTCGAGATCTTCGCCAGCAACTGCTCGCTCTTCCTCGGCAAAGCGGTCTTCGAACACCGACATGATGATGCGCGGCACGATAAACAACGACCCCGCCGAGATCAACGCGAAGTGCCAGTTAGACACCGCGCCGCGCCATGTCGCCGCCCACAGCACAACGATTGCGGCCACCCAGATTGCGGTGGCGCCAGGCGCCTTCTTGAGCGGACGGAAGCCATCCATAATCTGCTGAGCGATACCGCTTGGGTTCTTGCCGAGTCCGATACCAACGAGGGCTGGTCCCACGTAGTGGCTGAAGTTGCCAAGCACGGTGACGAAGAGCCAATGCAGCGATGGGTAATCGCTGCCGAGCTTGTCGAACACGTTGGGCATCACCACGCTGAGCACGCTCAAGAAGATGCCAGCGATAAATGCGCCGCTGACATATCCGATGCCGCCGACAACGGCGATCATGAAGAGCAACAAGCTTTGGAAGCCATCGAAGTCGGCATTGTTCGGCAGGGTGCGGCGCTCGGCGGCCCACATCAAGCCAGCCAAACCGGCTATCGCAGATGACACCATGAACACGCCAAGCTTCAGGCGCGTGATGTTGAGCCCGAGCGTGGCGCACGCTGCTGGGCTGTCTTTCATCGCAACGATCATTCGGCCATAAGCACTGCGTCGAATGGCAATGATGCAGATGCCGACCACAGAGAAGATGACCGTCATCAACATCAAAAAGGCGCGTTGCCCGGCAAAGTTGATTCCGAACCAATGAGGCCTCGGCACCGTGAGCGAACCGTTTGTAAACAGGTTCACGGTGAACTTGCTACCAAAGATATTGAAATCCAGCGGCTGCGTCTGCAAGATCACAAGCTGGTACACGATGATGCCAAACGCAAACGTGGCCAAGCCGAGATACAGACCGCGCAGTCGCAAGGCGGGCAACGCAATGAGGCCACCCACCAACGAACACACGCACATTGCCAACAACACGGCACCCACCGACAACGACTTCTGCGTGGCCAGACCAGTGGGTCCAACATCGAACTGCCATGCGGCGATGACGGCCACACCGGCGAACGTGAACACAGCAAGGTTGATCTCGCCGGCGTAACCGGTGAGCAACACCAGCGACAGCGCCATCAGCGACAACGCGACGCCGTTGGCCAAGCTGATGACTGCCGACCCCGACATGATGGACTGCAGCATCGCCACGGCTGCCACCAGCACACCGCCCCACAACACGGCCTCGCGCATGGTGGGTACCCGGAATCGCTCGCGGGTTCGCGTGACAATGGCGCCGCGCAAGCGGTCTTGTGGGAGCAACAACAATGCACCGAACAGCAGCAGCGCGGGGATGGCGTTACGCAGGTTGCGCAGCACAAGCCAGCGCTGACCCGCATCGGAGATCCAGTCGAAGTAGAGCTTCGAGAGGCCCAGCACCATGGCACCCACATAGGTGAGCGGCACACTGCGCAAGCGACCAGCTACAGCCGCCGGATAGGCATCAAAGACGAGCAGCGTGAGCGCGAATACTTGTAGCGCGCCCAACTGCGGAGACAGCAACACGCCGGCAAGGCCGGCAAGCGAGGCGCCAATGGCCCAACTGGCCATGCTGACGCGATCGGGGCGACCACCGTTGAGCATGAGCAGCGAACGGTCGTCGACCGTGGCGCGCATGGTGACACCCAAGCGGGTGCGGTAGAGCAACACATACAGCGCGCCAGCGATGACGATAGACAGCAACACACCAATGATCTGGTGGTAATACACGGCCTGGCCGAGTACTTGCACGTGGGTCTCGCCGAAGAACTTCTTGGGCACCAAGGCGCGGTTGCTGTTACGGAACCAGATCCAGGTTGCGGCACCGTTGATGCCGAGTAATACGGCCACGGGCGTGACAAGTCTGGTGACCTCGCTCGTGCCACGTAGGCCGCGCATCACCAACACCTCGAGCGTCAGACCGAGCAACGGGGCAAACACACACACCGTGAGGAAAATTGCGATGGGGGCTGGCGCGTGCCAACCGAAACGGAGTTGCCAATAGAAGAGCGCGCTCATGGTCGCCACTGCGCCGTGAGCAACGTTGAAGACTCCGGATGTGGAGTACGTGACAACGAGGCCAGTAGCGGCAATGGCGTACACCGAGCCAAGGCAAAGGCCCAAGACTGTGTAGGCGAGGAAATCTTGCATAGTTACTTCGCACTACGAGTGGGCCGGACCGCACATCGGCCAGACCCACTCGCAGCTAACGAGACGATTGCTTACTTGCCCGTGAACTTTTGCGAAATGCGATTCGCATCGAGTTTGGCGGCGATGAGTCCGGGGGTACCGGTGACTTTGCCAATCCACGCATCGTTGCACTCGAACGTGCCGCGCTCGGTTGGAGCAACGCGCTCGTACTTCGAGCCGGTGAGCTTCATCAAGATTGCGCACTTCGGTGGGTGGTTGCCGCCTGGGTCGGTTTCGGCGTGCAGGCCGTGCCCAGTCCAGCTATGAATTGCGCGCATGTTGTCGAGCACACAGGTGCGGGTGAGCGAGGCACCACACTGCTGCGAAGCGGTTGCCCACAGCAAGAACGACGACGTGGCCTGCATGCCGAGCAGTGCCGTGTCGCCACCGCTGCCCTCGAGGAGGTCGAGGTAATCCTTTGTGGCGGGATTGATGTCGGCTTCTTCGAACGGAATGAAACCAAAGCGCACGTACATCTTGTCGAGCGCACCATCGGTGTTCGCATCGGCGCAGTTCTGGGTGTAGTGGTTTGCGTCGGTGATGATTGGGACGTCGAGGCCGTTGGCCTTTGCGGCCTGGGCGAACAACTGCAGGCTTGGCAAGCAGGTGCCTGACCACGACACCATGGTGGCGCCAGAGTCTTGAATCTGCTTCACGAATGGGGTCCAATCGGTTTCGCCACCCGCGTTGTATTCGAGCGTGGTTTCGCTAAAGCCCCAACCGAACTGAGGAGCAACGTTGACAACTTTGTCGCGGGTCTCTTGTGTGGCTGAGAAGTTGCCAGCGAGCATTCCTACGTGCTTGACCTCTTCGGGGAACACCTTGGCAACCTGCTCGAACACGCCAGCAGGCGTTTCGTCGGCTGGGTTCGGCAAACCCTGGAACACATCGCCTGCGTGAGCGAACGCAGCGCTCACGGTGTAGGCCGGCGCCGCTGGGAGCTTGCAACCAATACGAATCTCCTCTTGCAGATCGTCGAAGGCCCAGCCTTCGCCGACGAGGAAGAAGACCTTGTCATCGCAAGCCTTCTGAATTGCGGCTTGCACAGCAGCGAACTGGGCGTCGTAGTAGTTGAAGGTAATCTGACGACCGTTGATGCCGCCAAGCTCGTTGCACTTGGCGACCAACGCCTTCATCGCGTCGGTCACTTCGTGGCTCAAACCTGGTGCACCAGAAAAGCCGGCGTCGTCGCCGCCGCCGATGGTGACCGCATCCTTGGTGACGCCTGTCTCGCTACCGTCGTCGGTGTTGGCGCCATCGCCCTTGCTGCATGGCCATGCAGCGTCGCCGAATGTTGGACCAGCGGCCGCAACATCAGTTCCTGGCGTGGTGTCGCCGCTGCCTTGTGACGTTGGCACGCTTGCGGGCGCCGAATCTGTCGAGCTGCTGCGTTCTTTACCGCAGGCCGTGGCAACGAGTGCGAGCGCTATAAACGCGGCCGCAAAACGAACGGAAGTTCTACGCATCAAATATCTCCCCCTAAGGATTTCGAGCTGATTTGGTCACCATAACATGTATCTGACGGCGCGTCAGATGTTGGAACGAGGGCACTGCGCGTGCCCTCGCCCGAGCATTTTGAGCCTTACTTCGTGGCGAATGCCTGCGAAATTCGATTGCTGTCGAGCAGCGCTGCGGCGAGCGCACGAGTACCTGAAACCTTGGCGATCCACTCGGGCTTGCACTCGTACGTGCCCACTTCGGCTGGCGCCACTCGCTTGTAACCGGTGCCCTCAATCTTGAGCACGATGTTGCACGAAGACGGATGATTCTGGGCAGGGTTATCTTCGGCATGGATGCCGTGACCGGTCCACTTGGTGACCTTGGCGAGGTTGGCCAAGACACAGGCACGGGTCAGCTCTGCCCCGCATTGCTGCGACGCCGTCGCCCACAACAAGAACGACGACGTTGTCTGCGTGCCGAGCAGCGCAATGTCGCCCCCGTAGGTCTTCATCAAGTCGAGATAGTCCTGAGTTGCTTTGTTCGTAGAAGCTTCTTCAAGCGGAATGCCCGAGAGACGCACGTACACGTTGTCGAGCGAACCGTCGGCGTTCGCACCGGCGCACTCAACGGCGTAGTGGTTGGCGTCGGTGACAATAGGGATGTTCAAACCGTTGGCCTTCGCGGCCTGGGCGACCAACTGCAGATGCGGCAGGCACGTGCCAGACCAGTAGAGCATCGTTGCGCCAGAGTCCTTGATCTGCTTAATAAATGGCGTCCAATCGGCTTCGCCCGCAGCGTTGTACTCGAGTTTGGCGTCGGCGAAGCCCCAGCCGTACTGGGGCGCCACGGCCAAGACCTTGTCGCCGGATTCCTGAGTAGCCGAGAAGTTGCCAACCAGCGTGGCCACATGCTTCACCGCATCGGGGAACAGCGTGGCCATCTGAGCGAAGAAGCCAGCGGACATTTCGTCCGACGGGTTCGGCACGCCGACAAAGACGTCTTTGCCATGGGCGAACGCGCTGCTGACCGAATAGGTAGGCACGGCCGGTATGCCGCACTTCAGGCGCACCTCCTCTTGGTTCGAGTCAAAGGCCCAACCCTCGCCGACCAAGAAGAAGTTGTTCTGGTCGCACACGCCCTGCATTGCAGCGACAACGTTGAAAATGCCTGCGTCGAAGTAATTGAACGTGATCTGGCGACCGTTGATGCCGCCAAGCTCGTTGCACTTTTTGACCAAGGCCCGCATTGCATCAGTGAGTTGGTGAGACAAGCCGGGCGAACCGACGTATCCCGCGTCGTCGCCACCGGCAATGCTGATTTCATCTTTGGTGACACCGGGCTCGTTACCCGAGTCGGTGTTGGCGCCATCGCCCTTGCTACACGGCCACGGCGCATCGCCGAACATAGGCACGTCGGCTGCTGGCGAACTGCCGTCGGTCACGGGCTGCGATGACGACGAGTCGGGCGACGAACCGGCCGGCGCTGCGGCATCGCGGCTCTTGCCACAGGCGGTGACAAGCATCGCAAGCACCAATGGAACAGCTACCAAGCGATAGCCCTGACGATGACGACGAAGCATCATGAATCCCCCCCGAGATTGGTTGTGTTGCGGACGTTAGCACCGCATACGAAATCGATCGGACACGGGAGTAGCGGGCGAACGAAGGCGTCCCCTTTAGCCGATTGCGATGGGGTTCACCGGGCTGCCTGAAGCACCGGTGACAAGCAGCGCGCCGACCGCGAGCAACACGTCGTAACACGAGTCGGCGGCCAACTCGGCCAACCACAGGTGCTCGATCATGGTGACACCAAGTTGCTGCAGCAGTTCGATGTGTACGCACAAGAAACGGTTCTGGTCGAACGGGATCGACTCGACTGCCGAGTTGTCGGTGCCCACTGCGCTGAGGTTGTAATCGCGAATGAACGAGACGGCATCGAGGCCGAGGCCGGGCTGCATCCAGCTCTGCGCTGGGCCCACTGTTGCGTTGCGATGCTCGATCCAACCGGTGCGCACCAGCAAGATGTCGCCAGGATCGATCTGAGTGCCTTGGCTCGCGCGGCAGGCCTCGAGCAAGGCGGAGTCGATGATCTGGCCAGGGGCCAAGCCCTCTGGGTTCACGTGTGCAACTACATAGCCAGCTACGTCGAGCAGTTTCGCGGGGCCAGCAAAACTGCCGGTGTGCTCGATGCCGCACTTGGCCGCACCGCCACGAGGCGTAAACGAATCGGCCGGGTAGCCGTTGTAGAGCGTGCTCTCGGAGGTGACATGCGAGAGCGCATCCATGTGCGTGCCGATGTGGCTCGGCATCGTGAGCACGTCTTCGTTTGCGCCAACGCCTTCACCAATTTCGAAGATGGGTGGCACGCGGCCAATGTCGGCCATTGTTGTAAGGGTGTAGCGCTCGGGCGCTGGACGATCGTGAACCGCCGGCACACTCTCGCGAGTGAGCTGGATGGCCAACGAGTAGACCTTGCCAGTGGCGCGACGCTGAGCCGCCGCCTTCACAGCCTCGGGCGTGATGAGATTCAGCGCGCCGCGTTGATCGTCTTCGCCCCAGCGTCCCCAGTTGTTACCCACAGCAGTACTCCTTGCGTCGAATCGGTGTCGATTTCTCAACCGGCTTGTTTCGTATCACATGTCGGCGGGGCCGCGAGCTACCGTCGGTCTCTATGAACAATCAGTCGACACTCAGCGGCGGCCTGCAGGGCTACTCCATCCTCATCACTGGCGGAGGCACCGGAATCGGTAGGGCATGCGCCGAACGCCTTGCGGCCGACGGCGCCGCCGTCACCATTTGTGGCCGCACCGAAGCCACACTCGCCTCAGCATCCGCGGTTGTTGCTGCCGCAGCAGCGGCCTCCGGTCACGGTGGTAGTGCTCACTACATAGCCGGCGACGTCACGAACGAAGACGATGTCCAACGCATCGTCGCCGCAGCGCTTGTGCCAACCGGTGCGCTCAACGGTTGCATCGCCAATGCTGGCGGCGCTTCTGGCCTCGGGCCGTACCACCTGCAAGACACCGCTCAGTTCGTCAGCACCCTGCACCTCAATGTGTTGGGCACCATGTTGAGTCTCAAGCACACCGTGCCTCACATGGTCGCCGCTGGTGGCGGTTCGTTCATCGGCATGTCGTCGATTGCCGGCTACGTAACCCATCCGCACTTCGGCGCGTACACCGTGTCGAAGGCCGCGATCGAGCAGATGATGCGCAATGCGGCCGACGAATACGGCGCCGTCAATGTTCGTTGCAACTCGATCCGCCCCGGCTTCATCGCCACCGAACTGATGGACGCGATTCCACGCGACAGCGAGGTGTATCGCAGCTACACCGACAACACCCCAATGGGCGATGTCGGCCAGCCCGAAGATGTGGCTTCGCTGGCGCGGTTCCTCATCGGACCCGATGCGCGTTGGATCACCGGCGTTTCTATTGCCGTAGATGGCGGCATGGGCCTGCGCCGCGGACCCGACTACTCACCATTCCTCGAGCCATTTCTTGGCGCCGATGTGATGTTGGCGAAGAAGCCGTTCGAACCCTAAGCCGCACTCGGCGGCGTCGTTACCGAGATCGTCAACAACTGTTGACGATCTCGGGAACCGCAGCTAGCCTCCCCTCGGCGAGAGCAAAGTTCCTGAAGGGGTGGTGGACGAAATGAGCACAACTCGGGCGGCACGGACGAAGGCTCTCGAAACGTGGGCCGAAGAGGTCGGACAACAAGACCTAGTGGTAGCTGACACTCAGTCGTTACGGGCAATCGCCGAACTTGCCGAGCGCCGTGGAGAAGTAGATGAAGCGTTGGTCGAGGCCATTCGGTCGGCTCGTCGCGCCGACCGATCATGGTCAGAGATCGGCGCAATGTTGGGAGTCTCCAAGCAGGCAGCGCAAAGGAAGTACTCGAAGGTCGCCGTATAGCAGTCGCGGCGTTAGCCGTGGGCGCCGCCATCGATGCGCACCGACGTGGCGGTGATGTAGCGACCATCGTCGCTCGCCAACATCGCAATGACACCGGCGACATCGGCCGGTGAGCCCATGCCGTTGCCGATGATTGGCGACATTTTTGTGAACAGCGACCAATCGGCGTTGCGAGGCATCATGCCTGGCACCGACTCGGTGATGCCGCTGGTAATGCCACCCGGCGCAACGGCAACGGCGCGCAAACCCTGCTTGCTGTACTCGACTGCGAGCGTGTGCGTGAGCGCGTCGACGCCACCCTTGCTGGCGGCGTAGGCAGCCATGTACGGATGAGCAAACGAGGCCGAGGTGGAGCTGAAGTTGACGATGACTCCACGGCCGCAGGCCAGCAACGCTGGCAACGCAGCACGTGTCATCAAGAACGTGCCCGTGAGGTTGATGTTGATGACCTGGTTCCACATGTCGAGCGTGCACTCGTGCGTGTGAGCAGCGCGCATGACGCCCGCTGCGTTGACCAAGACCTCGAGCCCGCCAAGGTTTTCGACGACCGCAGCGATAGCCGCATTGACCGCTGCTTCGTTCGAGATATCGAGCACGCCAGTGGTCAGGCGATCGACAGTGTTCGATGCAGCGGCCATTTCGCGAGTTGCGTCAAGGCCCTCGGCGTTGACGTCGACGGCGTGCACAATGCCGCCCTCATCGAGCAACCGCAACACCGTGCCCTGCCCAATGCCCGATCCGCCGCCAGTAACGATGACCCGTCGATCTACAAACCTGTTCACTGCTTCCTCCCCAATCACCGAATGAGCCAACCGTAGCCAGACCGGCCTGCGGGCGACTAGTGCTGCGGGGGCAAGCCCTTCGTGACCTCAGCGATTTCAACGTCGTTCAGCACGCCGCGACCGGTGTCGAGCAGAAAACGTTCGATACTGAACGTGGCATCGACTCGATAGGTGTCTGCCTTCGGGTCACTTGATGCAACCGTTCCTTGGTACGCAATCTGCGTGCTGTCGGAGCGAACGATGCTGAAGCCGTGATATCCGAGCCCACCCGAGGCGGGCACTCCGCTCTGCGTGGGCAGCGACGCAATCAGCTGATCAAGCGCTTGCGCCTGCTCGGCCGTGAGCTGCCATTGCGGATCGGCCCGGCCCGAGTAGATGCCTAGCTCAATGCGCGTTGGAGCTGACGCACTCAACGTTGTGGTGCCAACGTCAGAAACACTCTGGCTTGAGCACGCAGCGAACAGCACAGCGATGACCAAACACACCGGGGCACTCAGCCAACGCTTCATTCTCCAGCAACCCGTACGGCCGGGTTCTGCCGATAGAAACCAGCGAGCACTGCATAGAGCTCGGGCTTTTCTGCCCGCATTTCTACCGGTCGACAAAAGAAGATCTCGGATACGACGGCGAAGAACTCGCCAGGGTTTACCGCCCCGTACTCCCGGATGAGCGGCCCCGACGTCTCGTCCTTGAGGGCTTCGTATTCGCGTGTGCAGACATCGATCCACTGTTTACGGCTTGCAGAGTCGGGCAGCGGCGGCATGCCGTCGACGGTGCCATCAAGCATGTCGAGTTTGTGAGCGAACTCATGGAACACAACGTTGTTGCCGTACTCGGGATAACGCGCTTCACGACGAACCGCATCCCACGCAACAACCACGGGACCTTCGTATTGCGCCTGGCCTTGGATAGGGAGCGGGCCGCTTTGGAACACACCGGAGTTGTCGGTGACCCGCGGGCCGTCGATGACCATCGTGGTTGGGTGAACGATGATCGAGCCGACACCGCGGTAATAGTCGGCAGGCAACTCGAGCACCAACAGACACGCTTGCGCGGCGATGAGCACAATCATCTCTTCGACTACCTGAAAGCCTTGTGCCGCTTCCCACCGTTTGCTGGCCACGAACTCTTGGATCATTGGCTCAAGGCGGCTTCGTTCGTCGAGCGTGAGCGAATGCCATCCGGCCCAAGACATTGCCAGAATACGGCGCCACTCGGCCGGAAACGGGCGCTCGGTGGCCTGACGATATTGCCGTTGACGTTTGCTCTCGAACCGCACGACCAGCCTCCGTTCGTCCTAGGGACTACGCCATTATGTCTGGGCTTCGCGACGTTCGTTCACCAATCCCAGGCGCCGCCATCGAGGCCACGAACTTCGAGTCCCATTGATGAAATGAGGTCGAGGCTCACCGTGACTCGTCCAGTGAAATCGGATGGGCAGTCACACAAAGCGAGCACGACTTCGACCATTTCTTCCATCGACTCGATCTGCTCGGGACGCAAGGTGGCACCAACGAGAACATCGGCTCCTTCGGTGAGCACCGCTGCACGCGGTTCGACGGTGTTCACGCGGATGCCGGTGCCGTACAGCTCTACGGCGAGACCGTTGGTCATGCGGTTCAGCGCGGCCTTTGATGCGCCGTACAGGCTCAGCGTGGCGCCTTGCGAGCCAGTGATAAACGGCGGACCTTCGGTGTGGCGCGCCGTGGCGCTGGACACGTTCACAATCCAGCCCTGCCCCGCAGCGCGCATAGCGGGGATAACCGCCTGGGCAAGGTCGAGCGGAGCATGCACGTTGGCTTCGAAGATCAGCCGGCGACGCTTCAGCGAGAACTCGGCAAGCGGGTTGTAGATCGCGGCGGCAGCGTTGTTGATGAGAATCTCGATTGGCCCGCCAAGGCCAGCCTCGGCTTCGGGCACGATTCGCGCCCGATCGTTTTCGTCGAGCAAGTCGGCAGTAACGATGACTGCGTGGCAGCCATAGACGGCCATTCGCGCGGCGGTCTGCTCGAGCGAGCCGCCCAGCTGTGCCGCACCCGCCGCGCCGCGCGCCGTGATGGCAACCAGCGCGCCTTCGGCTGCGAGTCGCTCGGCGATGCCGGCGCCGATACCGCGGCTGGCTCCGGTGATCAGCACTCGTCGGCCTTCGAAACGTTTGTGATCGGCGCTCACGCAATCAACCCCTTGCTCACGAGAAAATCTGCAACGCACTCACCGATGTAGTGACAATCGTCGTCATCGAGCGAGTGATTGTTGGGCAGAATCAAACCGTGTTCCATCACCCGGTCGGCGTTTGGCAGGCCGCCCGCTGGCTGACGGAACGGATGGTTCTTGAACGCTGGTTGACGCGCAGCATTGCCAGTCCAGACCATGCGCGTATCCACTCCCCTGCCTTCCATCCACTGCTGAAACTCGGCGCGCCGAATAGCTGGTGAGTTAATGAGGATGGGGAACATGTGCCAGCCGGTTTCGACGTGTGGAGTCAGGCGAGCTGCCGTGAAAAACTCGGGCCACTTTGCGAAGTGCGATGAGATGATCTCGAAGTTGCGTTGACGACGGGTGAGGTTGTCGCCCAGCTTGTCGAGTTGCACCAAACCGAACGCTGCCGACAGTTCGCTGGGCTCAAAGTTCCAGCCGATCTCATCGAAGATGAACATGTTGTCGTACTCAAGGTCGCCGTCGATCGTTGAAAAGAAGCGCTTCTCAACACCCTTCTTCGAGCCGAACAATTGCAGCTCGCTACGTCGGCCCCAACGACGCAACATGAGCGCGCGGTCGGCCATGTCGTCGTCGTCGAAACAGATCATGCCACCGGTGCCCGCAGCCGTGATGATGTGCGACAGGGCGAAGCTCGTGAGGCTGATGTCGGCGCGGCTGCCCGTGGGCGTGCCGCGCAGCGTAAGGCCCAGCGCGTCGCACGAATCTTCAATCACGAAGAGATTGTGGCGATCGGCGATCTCGCGAATGGCGTCCCAGTCGGGAGCGTTACCAATGAGGTTCGGCGCCAAGATCGCTCGCGTGTTGGGCCCGATCATCTCTTCGATGGCATCGGTGTCGATCTGAAACGTGTCGGGCGTGACGTCGACAAAGGTGGGCACGATGTTGGCTTTGAGCATCGGCGCGATGTCGGTTGAGAACGTGACCGGCGAGGTGATGATCTCAGATCCAGGCTCAAGATTGAGCACCTCGATCGCGAGGTACAGCGCCGACGAACCCGAGTTCACCATGATGCCTCGACGCTTGGCGAACAGTTCGGCGACACGCTGCTCCATGGCCTTTACGTTCTTGCCGATGCGCAATCCCAGTGGGCCCGCCCGTAGCACCGCCACAACTGCTTCGATCTCACGTTCGTCGTGCACCGATCCCGCATAGGGAATTCGTCGTTCAGTCGTCATTGTGTTGCCCCGCCCACTTCTGCAAAGCCCTGATCGTAAGCGCCAGCGAGCCGGTGCGGTAGTAGCGTCGCTTGTTGCCATCACCCGCCGCAAGCAGGAAGGTCCGCCCTTGGACACAATGAGCCGTTACACACTGATCTCTGCCGACGGACACGCGGGCGGCAGTCCCGATCAGTACCGCACCTACCTTGAGGCGCAATATCTTGAGCAGTTCGACGAATGGCGCGGGCGTTACCGCAATCCATTTCGCGACCTGCAAAACGACGGCCGCACGCGCAACTGGGACAGCGACCGGCGCCTCAACGACCTTCATGCCGACGGCGTGGTTGCCGAGGTCTTGTTCCCCAACACGATCCCGCCCTTCTTCCCAACTGGCGCAATCATTGCTCCGGCTCCGGCGGCTCACGACTTCGACCTCCGCCTCGCAGGGCTGCGTGCGCACAACCGTTGGCTGGCCGATTTCTGCTCCGAGGCACCCAATCAGCGCGCCGGACTCGCCCAGATTTTGCTCAACGATGTCGATGCCGCGCTCGACGATGTGCGCTGGGCCAAGCAGAACGGTCTCGCCGGAATTCTGCTGCCAGGCGTCTCGCCCGATACGCCATGGATCGATCCGTTGTTCTCGCGCAAGTACGACCCACTGTGGGCGCTCTGCGAAGAACTCTCGCTGCCCATCACCCACCACGCTGGCGGCAGTGGCGTACCCAACTATGGACGCCACGAAGCGGCCACCGCCGTGTTCGTTCTCGAGACAACCTTCTTCGCAAACCGTGCGCTGTGGCACCTCACAATGGCCGGCGTGTTCGAACGCTTCCCGAAGCTTCGGTTCGTGCTCACCGAGCAGGGTTGCGCGTGGGTGCCACCCGTGCTGAAGCGGATGGACGGGCTGCACGACCAAATGGTCAATGGCCGAATCGGCGAACTGGTGGTGGCTGCCGACAGCGTGTTGCCCGAACGACCGAGCACCTACTTCGCCCGCAACTGCTATGTGGGCGCAAGTTTTCCCTCGCTTGCCGATGCCGACTCGATGCGCACCATCGGAATTGATCGCATCATGTGGGGCAGCGATTATCCGCATCACGAAGCCAGCTCGCCCTTTAGCAAAGAGGCATTGCAGCTTGCGTTCTGCGACTTCACGCCAGCAGAGATGCACAGCATTCTTGGTGCAACCGCGGCCGACGTGTACGGCTTCGATCTCGAAGCACTGGCTCCGAACGCAGCGCTCTACGGCCCAACGGTTGGCGAAATCGCAACACCACTCACCGAAATTCCCGCTGCCGCTACGAGCCCTGCGTTTGCAGGCGGCCTGCGCACCTAGCTCAACGAGTTGAGAGTGCTTCGTCCTCACTGGTGAGGGTGAAGCTCACCGATACCGACACCCGCGATCCACGTTTGTCGGACAGTATCTCCGCGAGCCTCCATGCGGGCTCAGGCTTTCTCGGACCGGTGATCTCCAGATGCACTGTTGCGCCGCCCTTGGCAACCTGCGCATCGAGCGTGACGATGTGCACCGACGGATCCCAATCGCGAACCGATTGACCGACCTGCACCTCGAACGCCGTGTTGCGAATAACCCGCTGCGAGTAGACCGCCAGCGGGACCGTCACCGCGATGACCAAGGCGACCCAGATTGCGATACCTATGCCGGCTTGGGTGCGAGTGCCGCGCTTCGACCGGTCGGCGAATCCAAACCATGCCAACGCAACTGTTGCACCAAGCACCAATGCGCCGAGGTTGGTAACAAAGGCAAGCCCTGCCTGACGGAATGCGTCGCCATCGCGTGAGGCGAGGAACAATCCCATCGCTGCCAGCGGCGGTTCAAGCGTGACCGATACCGCTACGCCAGAAAGTGCGCCCGCTGCCTCGGTGCGCAGCGTGGCATAGCCCGCCGCAAGACCTGCGAGCAGTGCAATACCGAGGTCGAGTAAACCCGGTTTGGTCAGCGCCAACAGCTGCGACGGCAACTGCGCATCAGCGAGGCGCGGGGCGAACACCTTGCCCACGATGAACGACGACAACATGCTCATCGCGATGCCGATGGCCAACATCGCTCCCGCGTTCGCAAGACGCCGACCCCAACCGTGGATGAGCGCACCGGCAATTGCCAGCAACGAGGTGATGAACGGGCCCAGCAACATCGCCCCAATCACCGCAGGCGCACTGTTCAGCAGCAATCCCATCGAGGCGATCGCGCTCGACAACAAACTGAAGACGATGAAGTTTCGGGTGGCGGGACCACCCGGGCGGGCGCGGTCGTAGAGCGAATCTTCGACGAGCTTCCACTGTTCGTCGTCGATCCGTTTGCGAGCGAGGCCCATCAGCTCTTCACCGTCACTTGACCTGGAATCGAATTCGAGGTTGCGGGCCACGCGCGATCGATCTCGTGTAACACTGAGCTCAGGCGAGCCCCGCCGAGCCACGCTGCCATCCCCGTCCAAAACGCTGCAACTCCAACGCTTGGCGGCATGAGATCAGACGCATCGAATCGCAACACGTCGGCGTCGCGCAGCCAACCGGCCACGGAGCGATCAAGCTCGGACACGTAGGCGTCGAGCGGAACAGTGGTGAGCGGCGAAACGAAGCTGCCGAGCTTGGCGCGCTCACGCGCCGCTTCAGCAGACGCGAGGTAGGCAGCGAGTTGATCGACGTTGGGGTCGTTGCTGAATCGAACCGACATCGTGCCGCCAACGATCAACGGCGCCTTGGCCCCATCGGCCGAGGGAAGCGGAAACGCCCAGAGATCAGCGGTGGGTCCAATGGCGGTTCGACCGCCAACGAGGCGCGGCAGAAAGCTCGCTTGCCGGTTCAACACACACTTGCTCGGCGAAGTAGTGAGCTGACGCGCTGCGTCGGTAACCGTGTTGCGAACAGCGGCTCGACTGCCGCCGTACACAAGCGTGTTGCTCAACGCAATGTCGCCAAATCGTTGTACCGCATTGGCGATAACCCGGTCGGAGAATGGAACCTCATGCGTGATCCAGCGGTCGTACACATCAGATCCGGCGAAACGCAGCACAAGGTCTTCGACCCAATCGGTAGCGACCCATCCGGTAGCGCCACCATCGCGAATGCCCAGGCACCACGGCGACAGTCCTGCGGCCACGACCTTGGCTACGAGCGCATCGAGATCGTTCCACGATTGCGGAACCGTGAGCCCTAAGCGTGCGAACTCGCTCGGCGAGTACCAGACCAAGCTTTTGAGCGTGAGTTCGTACCACGATGCGTAGACCTGATTCTCGATAGTGGATAGACCCACGAGACGGGGATCGATGTGCTCGGTGGCCGAGGCCTTCAGCGCTGCGGTCCATGGGACCGCAAAGCCTTCGCTCACCAAGGTGGGTAACAGCCCGGGCTGAGGAAGCAAGGCCATGTCGGGTGCATCGCCGCGCCGTAGGCGTTCGAGCAGATCGGCCTCGAAGTTTGACGAACCTACGTACCGGACATTGATGCCGCTCGATCGTTCGAATTGCTGAACTGACGTCGTGAACGCATCGGCTTCAGAATCGCTGAGCGTGCCGAACACGGTCACGATCGGTCGGTTCGAACGAGATCCCGTGTCGTCGTTTGCGGCGCACGATGCAAGGCCAATGAGTGCACAAACCAGAACACACCCAGCCCGTAAACGGCGGCTTCGCTGCGTGAAGGTCGTCGGCAACACGCCGTTGACCGTAGTGCGCCCGCCATACCCCTCGGCAGGATGGCTGCTCGCCTCGGCGCGAATGACGGCGCGAATGACGGCGCCAGCGACGGCGAAATTCGTTCAAGATTCCGTCATGTTGTGCCGGATCTGTGCCGATACCCACTAAGAGTGAACATCCGAATGTCAGGAGTCAGACAATGAGCACGCCCCCCATCCACGAATTGCTCGAGGAAATCA
>Ga0194063_10000933_pt1 | contig 19997 bp, 8 predicted proteins | sample SepL3720m_MetaG_FD_155459 | JGI IMG/M metagenome (GOLD analysis project Ga0194063, IMG submission 155459) | Anoxic zone freshwater microbial communities from boreal shield lake in IISD Experimental Lakes Area, Ontario, Canada - Sep2016-L373-20m | ecosystem: Environmental > Aquatic > Freshwater >... | reverse complement strand
CTCGGGCAATTATTCCGACCTGTCCGGAAGTCCGGTTTTCGGCACGGCAGCCACATCGAATGCTACCGCCTTCGCAACCGCCGCCCAAGGCACGCTGGCCGCCTCCGCATTGCAACCAACAGGAAGCGGCAGCGCGCTCACCGGCCTCAGCGCCACGCAGGTCGGGCTCGGAAATGTGGAGAATACGAAGCTCTCGACCTGGACGGGCAGCACAAATATCACGACGCTCGGAACGATCAGCTCCGGCTCTGTCCCGGCCGCTCGCGTGTCCGGCCTCGCCGCCGTTGCCTCGTCGGGCAACTACTCCGACCTCTCCAACAAGCCCACGATTCCCGCCGCTCAAGTGAATTCCGACTGGAACGCATCGAGCGGGATCTCGCAAATCCTCAACAAGCCGGCATTCTCCGCCGTCGCCCTCTCTGGAAGCTACAACGACTTGAGCGGGAGACCCACGATCCCCGCCGCCCAAGTTCAATCCGATTGGGCCGCATTGAGCGGGATCTCGCAAATTCTCAACAAGCCGACGTTCGCCGCTGTCGCCCTCTCGGGAAACTACAACGATTTGAGCGGGAGGCCAGCGCTTGGAACCGCCGCCGCAACAGACACGACGGCGTATGCGACCGCAGCGCAGGGCGCAAAGGCGGATAACTCACTGCAGCCCAACGGTGACGGCAGTGGGCTGACGGGGATTACAGCCGCTCAAGTCGGAGCTCCGTCGCTACTCGGGAACAACACGTTCACCGGGAATACGACGTTCAGTGGTCCGATTACTGTCATTGGCTCAAATAGCGCTACGGATTCAGTTTGGGTAGCGGGAAATCTGTGGTATGGGGCTCCTTTTCTGCCGAATGGTGGTGCGGTGGGAGATCCGACTTTTACCACAAGAAGCGCGGGAACCCGCTTTGTAGCGTATCAGCAGGTAACTGGATCATCAACAGATTATGCGGTTGGGGTATCCGGTGGGGTTCTTTGGAATAGCGTGCCAACAACCGTTCAGTCTTTCAAGTGGTTCGGCGGCACTACCCTTGCAGCCACCCTAACCGGGACAGGAAACTTGACGCTGGTTGGTAGCGTTGCAACAACAGCGATCAACAAGGTGAATATCACTGCGCCAGCAACGGGATCTACCTTGACGATAGCGGATGGCAAAACGCTAGCGGTTTCCAGCAACGTCACGCTTGCCAGTGACAATGCGGGAACTAGGACGCTGAATGTCGGAGCGGGTGGAACTCTGGGTACAGTGGCCTACACGGACTCATCCTCCTATGCAACCGCCGCCCAAGGCACGCTTGCCGCCTCCGCATTGCAACCAACAGGCAACGGCGGCGCGCTCACCGGCCTGACCAAAACGCAAGTCGGCCTCGGTAACGTCGAAAACACGGCCTTGAGCACCTGGACCGGCAGCGCAAATATCACAACGCTCGGGACGATTAGCGCAGGCACAGTGCCGGTCGCGCGCGTGTCCGGCCTCGCGAGCGTAGCCACTTCGGGCAGCTACTCCGACCTCTCCAACAAGCCCACGATTCCCGCCGCACAGGTGAACTCCGATTGGACAGCCAGCAGCGGGATCTCGCAAATCCTCAACAAGCCGGCATTCTCCGCTGTCGCCCTCTCGGGAAACTATAACGATTTGAGCGGGAGACCCACGCTTGGAACCGCCGCCGCAACAGATACCACGGCGTATGCGACCGCAGCACAGGGCGCAAAGGCGGATAGCGCATTGCAGTCTGTCGATCTATTCCCACATCCGGGAACATTTGTCGCCCCCGGGTATGCGAGCCAGGAATATGTGCTCCCAGGGAGCTTCGAGCGATTTGGCGATGACGCCACTTGCAACCTCATCGGGTATATTCCGACAGGAGGCACATTTGCCATCAAGGACGAAACAGGACCCGCTGGATCCATTATGGAAATGACTGGTTCAACCAACCCGACATCCCGTGTCATCTATTTCGGCGGCATTATTGGAGCGGGAACCGCGACATGGGCGTCTACGCCAGCGCTTGATACCAATGCCCGGCAGCTGATCAGCGCTGATGGCTTAGCGCTCAACTGGGGAAACCGTCAGCTAGTCGGGGCGTGGCAGGTCAACGGATCCCTCAAACTATCCGACGGCACACTCCTCACCAATGCCGCCTCGCTACGCAGTTCGGCATTATACACCTCGTCTGGCAACGTCGCCGTTACAGTCGGAGCGGATGGAAAAGTCCAGTTTGCAAATGGAATCACTCTGCCTGGCGGTTCTCTTGGCTCAGCAGCATTTACAGATAATGCAGCCTATGCGACCGCCGCCCAAGGCACGCTGGCCGCCTCCGCATTGCAACCAACAGGCAACGGCAGCGCGCTCACCGGCCTCACCGCTACGCAGGTCGGGCTTGGAAATGTCGAGAACACGAAGCTCTCGACCTGGACGGGCAGCACAAATATCACGACGCTCGGAACGATCAGCTCCGGTTCCGTGCCTGTCGCGCGCGTGTCCGGCCTCGCAAGCGTATCCATCTCGGGCAATTATTCCGACCTCTCCAACAAGCCCACGATTCCCGCCGCACAGGTGAACTCCGATTGGGCCGCAAGCAGCGGGATCTCGCAAATCCTCAACAAGCCGGCATTCTCCGCCGTCGCCCTCTCGGGAAGCTACAACGATTTGAGCGGGAGACCCACGCTTGGAACCGCCGCCGCAACAGCCGCGACAGACTATGCCACGGCAGCGCAGGGAGCAAAAGCCGACTCAGCGTTGCAGCCGAACGGGAATGCCACCCTAAGCACCGCCACCGTCACGGGAAACGCCACAGTCACCGGGGCAATCACCGTCAACGGGCTTAGCACGATCAAAGTCGCTCCACAGGGACTCTCAATGGGAAGCTTCAACAACCCATAGGGCTGGCGTTCACAAACCAATCACAGAAATATTGCTTCAGAGAACACCGACAATGAGAAAAAGGTTTTTGCCGCAGATTTTCGGACGTGGGGCATCCGTCCCGGTTGCCATCCTGCCGGGAGAACAGCAGGCGGGACGCCTACTCCACATCCCTCGGGCAAGAAAGATATTTTACCGCAGATGAACGCAGATTTACACAGATTACAAACCGGCCGAAAACAGGCAAAGCCAGCCAGCCACCAGGCACGGGCATGCGTTCATTCCCCCGTCTATTTCGCTTTCTCCTCAATCTGCGCCAATCTGCGTAAATCTGCGGCAAAATCGCTTCTCTCTATCGCCAGACCCTTGTTATTCCTTCCTTCGGGCGACCGCTCCTCCCTGCTAAAATCTTTTTCTTTCTCCTCCGCGTCTCTGCGCCTCTGCGCGATCCTCTTTTTCTGCGCGGTCCTCGCCCTCTCCGCAAGCGCTGCCTCCCCCGTACCCGCGAACAAGCCTGCCGCCTACCCCGCATGGTGGTTCGAGCGTGATGTCATCTCTCGCCTTGACCCAGCGAATGCCAACCCGACCTGGTCGAGCAGCTATTCGCCGTCGAGCGACTTTGTTGCAGTCAACCAAGGACAGATCAAAAACCTCGCAACCCACGCCTACGAAGAGCTGAACGCCAGGCTCCCCGGCGGAGCTGGTCCCAACCTGACCGCACTCTACAACTCACTCCAAGCGAACACGACCGGCAACTTTGACGCCGCCAACCTCGGCCAGCTCAAAAATGTTGCCAAACCGTTTTTTGACCGCCTCATCGAAGTCGGCTACACGACCGCTTATCCTTGGGCCGGCTCTACTACGCCATCCAGCGACTTCGCCATGGTCAACATCGGACAAGTCAAAAATCTCTTCTCCTTTGATCTCTCCTCCCCCGTCGGCCAGATTCCCACATGGTGGCAGAACTACTACTTTCCCGGCCAAACCGGGCTCAATTTGAGCGGTTTGACGCCAAACGGAAGCAATTTGACCCTTCTTCAATGCTATCAGCAGGGCATCGATCCCAGGCAGCCGTTGAGCGTCAGCGTGAGCGCCACCGGACCGTACCAAGCACCGGCCAACGTGGTGTTGGTTGCGGGAGTCAACCATCCGCTGAGCACAACAATTACGCGTGTTGACTTTTGCCAGGGCAGCGTGGTGCTCGGCTCTGCCACTCAGGCCCCTTACCAATTCACGCTGAACAATGCTGCGGCCGGAAGCTACACGATTTCGGCAGTTGCCTATGCTGCAACCGGCCAAACGGCTTCGGCAACCACACAATTCAATGTCGTGACTTCGAACCGATACAACCGTGGCTGGGGAACAGACCAGAGATTGCTTTCGTCAATCGTCGCCGTCGATTTTGAAAAAGGAACCCCGCTCGATGGGATCACGAATTTCACCACGGTCTACCCAACCTCCAAGTATCCCGTCTACCCATGGTTCTTGCGGACGCAAGCCGAGGCCGGCGAGCCATGGAGCCACATCGTCACCCTCAGCAATGCGCAGAGCACATTTGCCCCATTCAACAGCGCCCCACTTGCCAATGGCAGCACGGGAACTGCGACCGGAGGAACCCCTCCGATGGTGGCATTCGGCAGCCAAGGCGGCGGATCATCGCTCTTTGTGAACCAAAGCTACAACTTCGGCGTCGCTGCCGGCGGACAAGATGCGAATGCCCTCACCAATCCGGACATCAAAATAGAAGTCTATCGAAAATCGGATTTTGCCGGTGCCGCGACGAAGGTTGCCCCGATCTATACGACGACATTTACCCTCCCGCGTCAGGCGAATGCGACCGTTTGGAACGCGTTTGTTCAGAATGGATACGTCCAAGATTATCATATCGTACAGTCCGTTACCGGCGGCACCGTCGACTTCGATACCAGAGTCCAATATCTCACCGGAATCTCCGTCACAGACAACTGGGGGCAGGCGGTAGCCTACCCGCTGCTCGTCACCCACAAGGCATCGAACTCCTCGTTTTGCTACAAAGTCAGCTACATGGGGATCACCGTAAGCAGCGATGGCACGAAATACAAACAAATGGGCTTGGATAGCGCCCTGGCAAGCCAAACCTACAACGTGAGCTACTCGCTCGACTTTGATGATGTGTCGCCGTGGCAGGCGGCCTTTATCAACCAGCCGCAATTCCAAGGAACGCCGCTGCCGAGCGCCTACCAAGGCAAGAGCGTCGATGAGTTGATCCACAACGCTCCTGCCGTCAGCGACACCTTGCCTGCACCTGCTGCGACCGGGCTCAACCTCGCCAGCGTGGACAACAGCCCGGAGCTCAGGCGCCATCCAGTTCTCGATAAGTTTGTTGCCGACATGGGCAACGAGCCGATGGGACTGGTCAACTATGTCCTGAACGAGATCGAGCTCACCGATGCCGTTGGGTACAATACGGCCGCCAGCGGAGTCACCGATCAATCGATCAACCCGCAAGGCGTCGCCCGCGATGCCCTAGCCACATTTTTGGAGGGGCAGGGTTCCCCTGCCGAACAATGTGCGCTGACAATCTACCTTTTGCGACAGGCAGGGTACCCGTGCGCCTACGTGTTTCCGCAGCAGAATGGCACGCTCATGTTCGACGAGCAGCTGAGCAAGCTTCTGCGGATGCAGCTCCGCGGAGCAGCAGGCCCATCCGGGACATCCAACGTGCCGGAATTGATTCCCGTAAACTATCCGTGGGTCGCTGCCTACATTAATGGCAAATGGATCCACCTCTTCCCATGGCTCAAAGATACAGCCGTCGAGGAAGGCGCCGACCTCTGGAACTATATGCCCGTCGGATATCAGACCGGTGGTCAGTGGTTAAAACAATACCTGCTCAACGATCCGACCATTCGCAGCTTGAGCACCGAGGATAACCCCGGAACCCTCTTCCCGCTCTACGTCCAAAAGCAGCTCGCCAATACCGGAGTCGCAATCGATCAGGTCGGAATGAATATCTACAACCGGCGCAACTACTACACGAGTTGGCAGGATTTCCCGCGCCCATGGACGACCCCCGCAGTCACCAATAGCAACCTCGCCCAGAGCCTCGATGTCGCCCAGAACCCGGCCAACCTCGTGCCTGCTCTGCAAAACATTTTTGATACGCTCAGCATTCGTGTGATTAGTGACCGCAACAACAACGGCGGCTTGGATGCAGGCGAACCAGTTGTTTCGACCGGCACGATGCGCATGGCCGACATCCATGACCGTCGTCTGCTTCTCTATCATCAGGTCACAGCGGCTACCGGCACGAACGCCCCCAAGTATAATCTCATCCTCTCCTTGGAAGCGTTCAGCCCCGCCCACACCGGAAATAATACGTTCAGCAGCGGCTCAAGCCCCGATCCTGGCGACCTCCTCAACCGACAGGTCCAAAGCGTGGCGCTCCAGACCACGACCGGAGCAGACAACGACGACACCCTGCTCTACCAGTTGACCTACAACCGGCACAGGCAGGCGCAGGTCATCCCCAATCTCAATTCCATGGACCATTGGACTCCGTTCCTCGGCGTGAGCGAAACGAATATCAACGATTCCCTCACCGACACCCGCTACCTGCGCAAAGGCGACATGGCCTGCCTCAACCTCGATTATGGCCGAGTCAGCCCGAAGATGCAGGAATTTCAGGCCGAGAAATACTGGAGCTACCAACAAACGGTTGCCGCTAACCAAACGACTACCGATCCTGAACTTGCGAATGGGCAGCTCCTCTATGTGATGGGCCAGTCCTACTACTTCAAAGTCTCGCAGTTCCAGCAGAACGTCGAAGACTGGACAAAGACGCATGCCATCTCTTGGGTGGCTCACGGGTTGAGCAAGCTCAGCCCGCTTCGCAACGCGGACGGCACTCCCAATATCCTTAACGGAGATATCAACCTGCGTTACCCTCGTGTGGATATGGCGTTTCAGCGTGCGGCCTGGGTATCCAACGGGACATCCCACCCGAATTCCGGTGACCAAGGGAGCCTGGCCGGCAATAGCGCCGCTCAGCTCATGATCGCAGAAACCTCGACGGATGAACACCGCGTCATTAACCAGTTCTTCCAGCAGTCGGCAGCGATTTCTACCGTGAAACTTCTCGATATCGCGCAAGGCTGGAATTCGACAAATGGATCCGCCTCGCACCCCGGTACGGGACAGGTCGTTCTCACCGCGGCCAACTACCTTGCACAAGGGGCAGTTACCTACACCGCCAATAAAACAACAGGCGGAGGCTCTGCCACTCACTCCTTGGCAGACTGGGCTGGGGGAACATCATCTGCCGGGACACTTTGGTCACAGGTTGTCAGTGCGTTGACCGATCCCAACTATGGTTCGATGACAACCGTCTATATCACTCCCGGCCCGGTGACGGCCACCGGCCAGCAGGGGCAGGCCTATACCGGGATTGGAGCTTTCGTTGTGGGTGTCGGCTCCTACGGAGCGTTTATCTCCGATAACATGGTCGTGAATAACGGCGGTTACGGTGGAGACGTGGGCTTCAGCTTCTACTCGTTCAACCCGCCCGCCCCTCAGGTCATTTCCTCGTTCCTGACCCCAACCTACGACGGCGGGTATACTTACCAGAATTACGAGACCCCCACGGTTTCGTCCCCCGTCTATACGCCCCCATCTTACTCCGACTCCAACTTCGAGACGATTTACAACGGGGTTTCCGCTGGGACTCAGTATGTGCCACCGGATCAAGTGAGCAGCGTGAGCGTATGGAATCAGCAAACTTCCGGCACGTCAGTCAATTTCTCCTCGTCCGGCTCAACTGTCGCCAACGCTGATATGATGATGTACGACACGGGCAACATCGGGACAACTAGCTTCTACGGCGGCAGTGGCCTTTTTGCCAGTGGAACAGTGAGTAATTCCGCGCCAGCCGCCGTCCCACTGGGCGGCGCTGTACAGTGGCTCGTTGACCCGGTGAATGCCATTACCGGAGAGTTTTACGTTGATGCGGTCGATTTGAAGCTTAGCGGGCCGATGCCGCTAGAGATCCGGCGCACATATGGTTCGCGAAATCAGGCCGATAACAGCTTTGGTTACGGCTGGCACATGAGCTACTTTCCGTATCTGATGCTATCCACCGATGGCGTGACCAGCGGATCCGTTGTGACGACTGCGCCGACGCTCATTTACGCGGCCGAGACGGACGGTTCGGTCATCGCCTACCGAAAACAGACTTCGCCTGCTACCCGATGGGTTCCAACGCCTGCCGACAACCCCACGATGGCGAATGCCGCAAACGGATCCGTCGGAGGCGTGAATAACCCGTTTAACAATCGCATCGACCAAACGACCGATGCTGATGGCACAAGCACAGATTTCATCCTCACGGGTGCCGATGGCAGCGTGCGCACGTTCAAGGTCCAGTCATTCCCGACGGGCAGCGGAGCCACCGCCCTCACAAAAACGCGCCCGTATCTCAAAACCTGGAAGGATAACCGGGGGAATTCCTACTCGTTCACTTTTGGCAGCACGCCGACATCGCCCGACTACGGGGAGGTCAACCGGATCCAATCCTCCAATGGCGATTTTGTCGGCTTCAATTACGACACCTACGGGCACATCATCGAAGCCTATACCGGCGATGGCCGACGGCTGTACTACCAATACGACAGCTTTGGGGACCTCACCCAGGTCACGCTCCCCGATGCCTCGACCATCGGCTACACCTACCAGCACGCTACCACTCCCGCTACGGCCGGAGCTCCCGCGCCAGCTCCCTATTCCACCCACCTGATCACCCAAGAAACCAAGCCCGGCGGCCGGATCCTTCAAAATGTCTACGATTCCGGAACGTACGACACCGCTCACGCCATCTACAACCGCCGGGTCGTGAAGCAATCGGCCACCGTGGGAACGACCCAGACTCTTGTGCAGAATGCCACGTTCAGCTATGGCACCCCAGTCCTCAACGCTGATGGAGTTACCTATAACGGGAGCACCACGATCACCGATGTCAACGGCAATACGACAACGTATTCCTATGTCGGCAATCAGATTACCAACGTCAATTCGCCGCCGCAGAACAACGGCGGACCTCGTCAGAACATCACGCAGCAGTGGTTCACGAGCTCCTCGGACCCCGGCTACTTTCCGCGTAGCTTGAAGACCATCGTCGATAAGCGCGGGCTCACAACGAACTACCAGTACGACTCGAAAGGCAACCTGATCCAGCTCTCTCAGGTGGGCAATCTCACCGGCAGCGGCAGCAACACGGAGACCGCCACCTCCACTATGGCGTACAATAGCGCCAGTGAGGTGGCCCTGCCCGGCGGCACAAGCACAATTCCCAATACCATCGCCTCGGTCACAGATCCCGTGGGACGCAAGACGGCCTATACCTACGGGGATTCCCAGCATCCGTTCTCCCCAACCCGAATCGACAAATATGCCAGCGGGACAATGACCAATTCAGTCCAACTGCAATACACCGATATGACCGGTTCTTCGGCGAGCGCCTTCGGGTTGCTCCAGTCGCAAAATGCCGACCAGGCCGTTGTGACGTTCGCGTACAACAATAACGGGTTCCCAATCTCGAAAACCGAAGCGACTGGAACCGGCGATCCGAATGTCGTCACGAAATTCGCCTACAATCTGCGCGGCGAGCTGGTTTCGCAGACCGACGGTGCCGGCCGCTCCACCAAATACACGTATGATGCCCGCGGGCACCGCACCGCCGCCTCTCGCTATGACGAGTGGGGGAACCTCGTGAGCTGGAACTTTGTCTATTATAACCAGAACGGCGAAGTCGAATGGGAGCAAGGACCCCGCTTTTCCCCGAATGATTACGTCTGTAAACAATATGACGGCGCAGGCCGCCTGACCCAGGAAGTGAAATGGCTGAGCGCCGCGCTGTCCGACGGTTCAGGGGTAACTGCTGGCGGATATTCTACCAATCTCTACAAGTATGACACCTTCGGAAACCTGATCGAAGTCGATAATCCCAATCAAAACGCGACGAAGATGACGTACGATGCGATTGGCGAGATGCTCACCCGCTCGTTTTGTTCTGGAGCTGGTGCGGCGGCCGCAACCGAATCGTTCACCTACGAGGCAGGCGGCCAGCCCGCCACCCATACAGATGTTCTCGGCGGGGTCGAGACCTGCACCTACACGTATACGGGCAAGCTCATCAGCGATAGCCTTCCAAATGGAACGACAAAATCCTACCGCTACGATCTCGCTGGCCGGGTCGTCCGGGAAACGCTCGCAAACGGCAGCTATTGGACAACCGCTTACAATGATATCGGGCGCACGGTTACGCGTACGTTCTCCAATTCCGGCGGCACCCAGCTCGCTCAAGAGTCCCAGACATTTGATCCTCATGGGAATGTGATTTCCAAAACCGACCTCGGTGGCAATACGTTCTCCTCTACATACGATGCCCTCAACCGTGTGAAAACGGCTTCAGGTCCCCCAGCGGCAGGCAGCACCGCACAACAGACGTCCTCTCATACCTACGATGCTGCCGGTCAGGTGCATACATCGACCAATGGGGCCGGCGAGCGTACGCTCACCTACACCGATGCTTTGGGTCGGCCGACCCTTGTATCCGTTTCCAATAGCGACGGCACTTCGGCAAGCAACACCGGCTATTGGTATTCCCCCGACCACCAGAGCGTCGTCACCACAGTCGGAACCGGGTCAAACGCGGTCAAGACCACCACCTTCACCGACACGATGGGCCACGCTGTCTTGGTCAAGCATTCCGATGGCACATATCAGGCAACGGGATACGATCCAAATGGAAACAAGATCGTCTTCCAGGACGAACAGGGCGTTCAGACTGGCTGGACATACGATGCGCTCAATCATCTCGTGTCCGAAATATTGCCAGCGAGCGGGACTACAACAACCTATACGACCAACCCTGCCGGCCAAGTCCTTACCACCGCCATGCCGGGTGCGCTCACAGCCAAATCGGTTTACGACACGGCCGGTCGTAAAACCAGCGAGCAGCTCGTCGGCTCAGATGGATCAATCACCCGCAATTATTCCTACACCTATTATGGCAGCGGGGCGAACAAAGGGCTGCTGCAATCGGTGGCAGATCCACGCGGGTTCTCGTTTACCACGACCTATGATGACTGGATGCGGCCATCCACGGTCAACTCGTCCGGTGCGGCCATTGCACAGCAAAATCAAAATACCACCTATGGGTATGACCCTCGCGGGCTGCTCACCTCGGTCGCGCAAAGCTACGCGACCGGCGCTACCGGACCGGCAACCCTTGTCACGCGTGGCTACGATCCCTACGGCCAAATGAAGGCGGAAACCGTCTCCGTCGCCGGAACGACCGTCAGCCAATGGGCACAATCATGGGACAACGCAGGCCGACGCTCTGCGCTCAATTTCCAGCTGGCAGCACAAGGAGCCGGGGCAGGAAGCCAGTATGGTTTTTCCCACAATGCCATCGGACAGTTGACAAATGTCGCCAACACTGGCGTCAACTACTCCTATAATTACGCGGACAACGGGCTCCTCAATCAGCGCACGACTCCGATGTACACCGAATCGATCACCCGCGATGGACGTGGGCGCATTCTGACCCGCAACGATGGCTACTTGCTCTCCGAGACGATGACCTATCGCGCCGATTCGCGACTCGCGAGCTACAACGCCAGCGGATCGAACGTGCAGAACGAAACGCGCAATTATGCCAATGCCTATGATTCGCGCCAGAGAGTCGTCACCGAGCCGTTCCTCCAAAATAGCTCGCCCAATACCACCCTTCTGCCTCTCGGAAACCAAACCAATACGTTCCAATTCGATGGCAATACCCAAGCCGGCCTGGGCGTCCGGACGATCCAGTGGGTGAACGGAAGCACTAGCGATCAAGTTATCGCCCAGGACAAATTCCAACGTCCGATTGCCGATTACTATTTCAACGGCGATGGGAGCGCGCTTCCGTGGGTGCCCGCCTATGATCCTGCTGGCAACACGATTAAAAAGTCGATCGTATCCGGCGGCACAACTTACGACGTCCAGACCTTCACCTGGGATGCCTGGGGCCGTCTGGTCAAAATGTCTCAGAGATATTTTGGACCGCTCGACTTCGATTGGACTACCGTTTATGATGGGCTCGGCAGAAGGGTGCAGACCACCCGGCAGCCGATGAGCAGTGGAGTTAATACTGGCGCCTCCAGCTATCTTAACTATTACTACGATCCCCAAGTCGAATTCCTCGAGCTCGGAATCAATAACAACGGCGCTCGGGCTTGGCGCGTCTATGGCCCGGATAAAAGCGGTACATACGGCGGCGCACAGGGCGTCGGTGGTATCGAATCGTTCGTCGATGAAAATAGCGGGTTCGTCGCCGGACAGACAAATAACTTTTTTGGTGACACCGTCGGGTTAATGTCGTGGTGGAATGGCCGGGTCGGAATTCTACTCTCCCAACCATACGGTCTGACGCTCGGCGGCTACGGGCCGGCGTCAGGAACAGGTCTCTACTCAACCATCAATGGCTACCCCATGCCTCAATGGCGCGGTAGATATGCCGATATGACCGGCCTCATTTATATGGGAGCACGGTACTATGAGCCCCGTGCTGGTCGCTTCCTATCGTGCGACCCTCTCGGCCATTCGGCCTCGATGTCCCTCTACGATTACTGTAACGGCGATCCTGTCAATGGCCTGGATCCCGATGGGAGGTTAGGAAAAAAAGCGGTTGCAGCTGGCTATTTTACGTTCTCGGCCTTTTTGGGGCCGCCCACGGCGCAGTGGGTGGGGATGTCTGACGCGTCCGATTTGGGTGGGTGGACTGATACCTCAAAGATGTCAACGCAGGAACGTCTTGAGTTAAATACTAACTACTCAAACCTCGCGGCCTCGGCGCAAGAAGTCGTATTTGCGGTTTCTGGAGCATATCAAGCGCCACCACAGGTGAGAGCGCCTGAACCTGCCTATCAGTCTTACGTTGAGGATCCAATACGCTGGATGCAAATTCAGACGGCCGCAAAGACGGGAAATCTCGTCCAAGCGGAGTTTGATTTCGTCAACAGCCTGCCTGCCAAACCTCCGATCAATTGGCCTCCAAATAGGGGATTCTTAGGAACGCCAACAACTAATACTCTTCAACCCGGGGCATTGATTGACAGGTTTGGCTACGAAGGAGGAACGTTTGTTTCACCAAAAGGAACCCCTTATATCCAAAGGTCGCTTGCGCCTGGAACCCAATACAAACCCTACAACGTCTACGAGGTAGTCAAGCCATTCGACGTTCAAACCGGGCAAGTTGCTCCAGCCTTTGATATGCCGGGAATGGGTATTCAGCATGAACTCCCTTCATCCGTGAAGTCTCTGCTTGAGTCAGGGCATATTCGGCTAGTTCCATCTGGATAGATATGAATAAACATGAATTGAAATCGCAGCTAGAAACACTCGGAATTCGACCGGACGCCTACGCATGGCAGGGATTGCCAAATGAACAGTATGTTCTTTCGCAAGAGGGAAACAGTTGGGAGGTGTATTACAGTGAGCGAGGCACAAAAGAGGGACTGAAAAAGTTCTCGGACGAAAATAGCGCTTGTGAATACTTTTTGAATCTTCTGAGTGCTGACAAATCAACGAGGAGATTATAAGTAGGCAGCCTCTGCATTCGTGCATTTTCACACAAGTTCGCGCAAATGTGACGATGGAGAGCAATCCCACTCAAGAAGCACGAAGAAGTGCGAACGGGATTCGCACAAATTCGGCAGGGCTCAAAAACCTTGCCCTGGCTAAGGGGTGAGGTGTCCATTTTTAAAATCTGAAATCTGTTCGCACTTATTCATTTTGCCCTATGTCACATCGGGAAACTGTCAAAAGTCGGTAAAATCCGCCGTCAACTCTGGCCAGCAAAATCGACCCGCCCGGAGGTCGGCAATGTTACTGATAATCACCCTCGCGGTCGCTCGGAACACCCGCACGACGGCGATCTGGCACAGGTCCTGCGCGGCATGACAATCACATAACAGATGCACCATACAGCGCCGCCTGATCCTGCCGCACTCCGCAAGCGGAGGCCTCCGGCAGGGGCGGTGCCTTCCGCTGCGCTCCAGCGCAATATGTTGCATCGAGTTATGTGATGTAATGCCTCCCCGAAGCGGGGGCAGGTCCAGCGCCAGCCCGCAACGCATCCCGCTGGGGCGGTTGTGTCACGAACGCCCGCCGCAAGGTGGCCGCCACCCTGCAGCCGGCTACCGGAAAAAGTGAGCCTCTCCATGCTGTGCTCCGGCCAGGCCGGTGCTCGCATCGAGCGGGAAAGAAAGTCGCCCCCGGCAGCAACCAACGCGCCAGCCCCTGCGGGTCTGATCACGCTTCTTGCTCGCCCAGCCCAGCGCGGCCGCCGCTCCTTCGTCGCTGTGGCCGCGTCGGCAGAAACAAGTCCTCGGGGGCGAGCGAGGCCCGGAGTTGAGGAGAGCCTCCGCTCGCCGCCAAATGGGTTTTCGTTCCGCTCATTGCCGCGCGGCTAGAGATCGATCAAGAGAGGGAATGGTGCTGCGCACGAAATTGCGTTTCGTAAAACCGGCGAACGACTGGAAAACGAAAAATCCTTGTTCTCCCAACTGTAGAAAAGTGAGTGCGGTAAACCGCAGAATCCCGGGGTTCGAGGCTGGCGCAAGATCTGGGGTTCCAAGTTGGAAATCCGCGCACGCGAAGAAAAGCCTGGGCCGTGGAAGCCACGAGCCCGCGCCACCGCGCGCACGGGGAGGGTTCAGCTTGATATGGAGATCCTGTGCGAGGACAAGGGGCGCACGATGGCGCACGGCAAGAGAATCACGGCCCCGCTATCGCTGGGCCAATGGTCAATGAGCGGACGCTTCCGTTCTGGAACGCTCGCGGATGAACGGCTCGACAAACTCAATGATCTTCTGTTGCTGGCGGCGAGGCAGCTTTGCCGCCGCCTCGAAGATCTGGCCGAGCTTGCCGGGAGTGATCGAGGCGCGCTTGGGGCGAGGCTGACCAAGGACCTCCTCGACGCTGACGCCCAAGATGGCGGCGAGTTGAGGCAATAACTCGCCTTTGGCAACGCGTCCTGTTTTTTCCCAATAGACGATGTTGGTGTGGTGGATGTTGAGTTGGCGGGCCAACTCGCGGACAGAAATCCCAGCGCGTTCGCGCAGATCGCGCAGATGCGAATCAGTGTTGACGTTCGTGCTCATGGTCAAATTATACACCGGGCTGGTCAAAATGTGTTGCATTTGGTCTAAATATAGACCACTCTTGGACAATGGAAATAAATTTGACAGCTTTTCAGGCCGGGCTCGCCCCGGAAACTCTGACCTATCTGGAGCGGGACCGCTGGCCGGAATTTGAGCAGGAACTGAGGAGGCGGCACAACCGCAAGACACGGTTTTTGCTGAGGCAGCATTATGGGGAGCGTCCGTTTTGGGCGTGGATGATTTGGCAATGCCGGAAGTGGGAGGAAATTGAAAAGGTGCTCAACCGGCACAACATCGATTACCGCTGGAAGGAACGGCGCTGGGTTCTGGAGTTGGACAGCGGGGAAATTTACCGCATGGAGGAGAGCTGCTAAAATGGCACGCATCCCCGAGGAGTTGGTCGAGCGGATCAAGCGGGAGGTTCCGGTTGCCGAGCTGGCCCGCGAATACGGAATCGCGTTGGAGCCCAGAGGCAAAGACCTCTTCGCGTCGTGTCCGTGGCATGAGGACAGCGAGCCATCGTTTTCGGTGACGCCAGGGAAAAACCTTTGGAACTGCCTGGGAGGCTGCGGAGGTGGGGACAACATCGCGCTTGTCATGCGGTGCGAGAAAATGAGTTTTCGGCGATCGGCGGAAAAGCTGCTCTCCCGGCTGGGAATCGCCCCGCAAGCGGCAGCGATCACGACGAGGCAGGGCACCGAGCATGAAATCCTCGCGGCACCCGAGGACGGGCACACCGACGCGCAACTGCTGGGAATGGTGGCGGGGTTCTACCACCAGACGTTTTTGAATCAGCCGCAGGCGATGGGGTATTTGCAAAAGAGGAAATGCTTTCACCCGGAGGCGGTGAAGAAATTTCAAATTGGGTATGCGAACCGGACGCTGGGCTACCGGGTGCCGACGACGACGGCTGCAGGGAGGGAATTGAAAGGGCGGCTGCAAAAGCTGGGCGTTCTGCGCAAAGAAACCGGGCACGAGCACATGAACGGGAGCGTGGTGTTCCCGATCTGGGAGCGCAATGGCGTGCCGGTGCAAATGTATGGCCGCAAGATCACCGAGGGGTTGAGGAAGGGAACGCCGCCGCACCTTTACTTGGAACAGCCCAAGCGCGGGCTCTGGAATCCCGAATCGGTGATGGCGGGTGGCGAGCTGATCCTGTGCGAGGCGATCCTCGACGCGCTGACGTTTTGGTGTGCGGGGTTCCGCAATGTGACCTGCACGTTTGGGGCGAACGGCATGAATGAAGACCTGTGGGCACTCCTCCACGACAGGCGGCCGCGCTGGATCATCTGCGCACAGGATCACGACAAGGCGGGCAATGACGCGGTGGCAAAGCTCTCCCCCCGCCTCGCGGAACTCGGCATCGGAGTGAAGCGCGTTGCACTTCCGCCCGACGTGGATGCCAACGCCTACGCCTGCCAGAGCGCGGACGCCTCCCGAGCGCTGGCGGGCCTGCTCGAAGAGGCGGCGGTGATCGTGGCGCACGCGAAGGCAGCAGCGGAACAGAAAGAGCCGCTAAAAGAAAATGCCACACCGGAGCCCCCGCCCATCCTTGAACCGCAACCTTTATCTTTAGCCGCTGCCCCCTCCGCACCTTCCCCGCCTGCGAACGAACTTCATGCCGAGCAACGAGGGGAAGACCTGTTTTTCAAGCTGGGAGATCGGGAATACCGGGTGCGCGGGCTGGCGAAGAATACGAGCTTTGAAGCCTTGAAAATCAATCTTCGGGTGCGGGTAGCCGAGGGGAGCCGTCCGTCCGGATCGGACTTCTATCAGGACAACCTCGATGTGGCGCGGGCCAAAGACCGCGAGCACTTTGCCCGCGTGGCGGCGGTGGAAACCGGCCTCAAGGAAGATGTGGTCAAGCGCGACATCTCACGGCTGTTGCTCAAGCTCGAAGAACTCCAGGAGGAAGCGATCCGGCGCACGCTTGAACCCAAAGCCCCGGCAGTCCCCGGCATGAGCGAGCCCGAACGTGACGCGGCCCTCGGGCTTCTGCGCGATCCCAAGTTGCTCGACCGCATCCTGGCCGACTTCGACGCCTGCGGGGTTGTGGGCGAGGACACAAACAAACTCGTCGGCTATCTGGCCGCGCTTTCGCGTAAGTTCGACAAGCCGCTGGGAGTCATTATCCAGAGCACGAGCGCGGCAGGAAAAACCACGCTCATGGAGGCGGTGCTCTCGTTCATCCCCGAAGAGGAGCGGGTGAAATACAGCGCCATGACCGGGCAGGCCCTTTTTTACCTGGGCGAAGCGGATCTGAAAAACAAGATCCTCGCCATCGCCGAAGAAGAGGGGGCGGAACGGGCGACGTATGCGTTGAAGCTGCTGCAAAGCGAAGGGGAGCTGACGATTGCGAGCACCGGCAAGGATGCAAACACCGGGCGGCTCGTGACAGAAACCTACCACGTCGAAGGCCCGGCGATGATCTTCTTTACCACGACCAGCATCGAAATCGACGAGGAGCTGGCTAACCGCTGCCTGACCTTGACTGTGGATGAATCCCGCGAGCAAACCCGGAGGATCCACGAGCTGCAACGCGAGGAGGAAACCATCGAGGGGCACCTGCGCAAAGTCCGTGCCGCCACGCTGAGGCAGGCCCACCGCAACGCCCAACGGCTTTTGCAGACGATCCCGGTTCACAATCCCTTTGCCCGCCGGCTCACGTTCCCGGACGAAAACACCAGGCTTCGCCGGGATCAGAAAAAATATCTGACCCTGATCCGCACGATTGCGCTTCTTCACCAGCACCAGCGGCCCCGGCGCAAGGTGGAAGGCGTCGAGCATGTGGAAGTGACGCTGGAAGACATCACCACGGCAAACCGGCTGGCGGGCGAAGTGCTGGGCCGCAGCCTGGATGAAATGCCGCCCCAGACGCGGGCGTTCCTTGATGCGATCCTGTCCGCCGTGCGGCGGGTGTGTGGGGAAAGCCAGATCGAACAGCGGCATTATCGGTTCAGCCAGCGAGACGTGCGAGGCTGGACCAACGCCAGTCCGCAGCAGGTCAAGCGGCACTTGGCCAAGCTTGTGGATCTCGAATACGCGCTCATCCATCGCGGCGGACGCGGGCAGAGCTTTGTTTATGAGCTGCTTTATTGCGGCGAAGGCGAGGAGGGCGGCAAGTTCGTCATGGGCCTGATCGATGCGGCGACGTTGAAGCAAGGCAATGCCTACGACGAGAACCGGGACATGCAAAACGGCCACCGGGACACCACTGGTTCACCCCAAGTTCAGGGGTGGGACACGGGCGGTTCACCTGTCCAAAACGGCTGGCAAGCAAGCAACCATGCGGGTTGGGAGGTGGAGGTTCCTCTCCACATCGAAAAACGCACGACTGGGGAGGACGAAAATGCCGAAAAAAGGCAGTCATAACCCGCGCCCGCCGATCAGCGATCCCCGCGACCCGCACGGCTGGCACGCCATGACCGAGGCGTTCCTGGAATGGATGGCCGTGCAAAACTACTCTCCCAAGACCGTGGATAACCGCCGCAGCTACCTGCGCTACTTCGTCGAGTGGTGCCAGGAACGAGGGCTGCACCAGCCGATGGAGATCACCAAGGCGATCCTGGAGCGCTACCAGCGGTATCTGTTCCACTACCGCAAGCGCGACGGGCTGCCGATGAGTGCCCGCAGCATGATGGTTCGCGTTGTGCCCCTGCGGGCGTTCTTCAAATGGGCCGCGAGAACCAACCGCATCCTCTACAACCCTGCCAGCGAAATCGATCTTCCCCGGCTGGAAAAGCGGCTGCCCAAGCACATCCTCAACGCCGCCGAGGTGGAAACGATCATGGCGCAATGCAACCTCGCCGACCCGCTCGGGCTGCGCGACCGCGCCATGCTGGAAACCTTTTACTCGACGGGAATGAGGCGTTCCGAGCTGGCCCACTTGAAGGCGGTCGATCTGGATTACGAACGCGGCACGCTCATGGTGAGGCAGGGCAAAGGCCGCAAGGATCGGATGATCCCCATTGGCGAACGCGCCCTGGCCTGGATCCGCCGCTATCTCGACGAAGTGCGGCCTGGTTTGGTCCGGGAGCCGGACGACGGCACGCTCTTTTTAACCAACCTCTTCGAGCCGTTCACCCCCAACCGGCTCACCCAGCTTGTCCGCGAGCTGATCGACGCCGCCGACATCGGCAAGCGCGGATCGTGCCATCTGTTCCGCCACACCTGCGCCACCCTCATGCTCGAAGGCGGGGCCGACATCCGCTTTATCCAGCAACTCCTGGGACATGCCGAGTTGAGCACGACCCAGATTTACACCCAGGTCAGCATCCAGCAGTTGAAACAGGTTCATTCCGCCACCCATCCGGCCCGCTTGGATCGCGGGAGCTTGCGTCCCGAGCCGCAGGAAGGTAGGTTATCCCCATGAGTACGGTTGTGGAAATCGAACATGCCATCGAGAAGCTGCCGCCCGCTGATTACCGCGAGCTGCTGACTTGGATCGAGGAACACCAGGCCACGGTCGGCGCCTCGGAATCCCTCTTCGCCATGTATGAGGAGGAGGAAGATGGCCAAGGCCAACCGCGGTGAAATCTGGATGGCCGATCTTGGCTTTGTGGCCAAGGTGCGCCCGGTGCTGATCCTGAGCGTCGATTACCGGGAAGAGGAGCGGGCCGTGGTGACCTGCGTTGTGCGCACGACCAGCGTTCGGGGCACGCAATACGAGGTGCCCCACCATGCACGAGGAATGTTGGAAGGGGCCTTCGATGCCCAGGGTATCGCCTCTTTCCCCGACGTGAAACTCCAGCGCCGTCTGGGTGTGGTGGACTCCGACACGTTGGCAAAGGTTGAGGAAGCCGTTCGCTGCTGGCTGGCCCTCTGATCGTACGTAATCCTCACTCGCATTCTTCTTTATTAGCACCAGAACCCGCGCTGCGCTGGAGTGTGGAAAGAGGAGTAACTTGGGCTTGCGTGGGAAGGCGCGCCGTGGAAGGTTTTCGTTCTGCCGTAGGGAGTAG
>Ga0194063_10000932_pt1 | contig 20002 bp, 19 predicted proteins | sample SepL3720m_MetaG_FD_155459 | JGI IMG/M metagenome (GOLD analysis project Ga0194063, IMG submission 155459) | Anoxic zone freshwater microbial communities from boreal shield lake in IISD Experimental Lakes Area, Ontario, Canada - Sep2016-L373-20m | ecosystem: Environmental > Aquatic > Freshwater... | reverse complement strand
TCTCCGGGATCGGGGCGTCCCAGTAGTCCGGTGTCACCCCGGATCCGGTCAGCAGTGCAGCGCTGTCGCGGGCTGCGGGTGCGGCGTGGGCGGCCTCCTCGGCGGCTGTGACCAGATCGGCGATCGCTCGAGAGTCGACCGCGCTGGAGCGCAGCGCCCCGACATGAGCGGAATCACCCTTTCGCACAATGGAAATCACTGATGTCGATCGCGAGATGGACACTCCGTTGGTGGTCATGGAATTGCCGGCCCAGCGCAGCGAGGCATCTGCGACCTCGGTGACAATGACGATCGTCTCGTCGCTTCGGCGGGACTTCGCCGCGGCCGCCAACGCCAGTTCGACGATCTGCTGAGCAGGGATCAGCGCACTCATCGGCCGGACTCCTCAACGGTGTTGAGCACGTTCACCTTTCGGAATAACGCCGACGGGCAGCCGTGGCTGACGGCGGCGACCTGGCCCGGCTGGGCCTTGCCGCAGTTGAACGCCCCGCCGAGTCGCCACGTCGAGGCGCCGCCGACAGCCTCCATGGAGTTCCAGAAGTCGGTGGTGGTGGCCTGGTAGGCGACGTCGCGCACCTGGCCGTCCAGGCGGCCGTCACGGATTCGATAAAACCGTTGGCCGGTGAACTGGAAGTTGTAGCGCTGCATATCAATTGACCACGACTTGTCGCCGACGATGTAGATGCCGTTGTCCACCCGGCTGATCAGATCGGCGGTGCTCAGATCCTCGACACCGGGTTGCAGCGACACGTTGGGCATCCGCTGGATCGGCACGTGGTGCGGTGAGTCGGCATAGGAGCAACCGTTGGAGCGAGCCCTACCGAGTCGCTTGGCGAACACCCGGTCGAGTTGGTAGCCGACGAAGATGCCGTCGCGCACCAGATCCCAACTCTGGGCCCCCACGCCTTCGGCGTCGTATCCGATTGTGGCCAAACCGAATTCGGCGGTGCGGTCGGCGGTGACGTTCATCACCGGAGAGCCATAACGCATGGTGTTCAACTTGTCCGGGGTGGCGAATGACGTACCGGCGTAGGCGGCCTCGTATCCGATGGCCCGGTCGTATTCGGTGGCGTGGCCGATGGACTCGTGGATGGTCAGCCACAGATTGGTGGGGTCGATCACCAGGTCGGTCGGACCGGCGATAACGCTGGGCGCCTTGGTCTTCTCGGCCAGCAGAACCGGGAGTTCGGCCAGTTCGCCCGACCAGTCCCAGACCTCGTCGCCGGCCAGCGCCTCCCAGCCACGGCCGGTCGGCGGAGCCAGCGTGCGCATCGACTCGAAACTGCCGGCTGCGGCGTCCACGGCTACCGCCTCCAGCGCCGGCATAGTGCGCACCCGCTGCTGGGTGATCGACGAGCCGAACGTGTCGGCGTAGAAAGTCTGCTCCTTGACGCTCATCACCATCGCGGACACGTGATCCACCCCATCGGATGCCAACAGCCGTCCGGAGTACTCCCCCAGCAGGGCGATCTTGTCGGCGGTGGGAACGCCGAATGGGTCGATGCGGTAATCCGACACCCAGACCGCGTCGGCGTAGACGGGTTCGTCGGCCAGTTCGATCCGCTCGGCGTTGAGCGCGGCCAACGTCCTTGCCACCCCGGCGGCGTGCCGGGCCGACTCCGCAGCGACCTCGGGGCTCAGGCCGACATGCGAAGCGAAACCCCACGTTCCGTTGACGATCACCCGCACCGCCAGGCCGATCTCGCGGTCCAGCACGGCGGACTCCAAGTCGGCGTCGCGCAGGTGCACGGTCTCGGTGGTGATCGCGTGCACCCGCAGGTCGGCATAACTGGCGCCGGCCGCCCTGGCCGCCGACAGCGCGGCTTCGGCCAGCGCACCCAGTGGCAGGGCCAGGAAGTCGGCGTCGACGCCACGTTGAGTCACGGCGCAACGCTAACGCCCCGTCGAGTGTGCGTAAATTGCCCACCAGATCCGGCGTGTCTGGGACCCGACACGCACGGTCGCGGCGCGGGCCGGACCCAGGGGCCCGGCTAGACGCCGCCGACGCCCCGGATCTCCAAGTAGACAGCCAGCACGCAGAGCACGGCGCAGATGCCCAGCGCCACCCAATCCGCGCCCCGCGGCCGCGACGGTGCCGCCGAGATCTGGCCGGTGCCGCCGCGCGCGGTGATCGCGTCGCCCATCTCATCGGCACGCCGCAGTGCGACGGTGATGCCGGCGGCGAGCAGGTCGATCAACTCGCTCGACCATCGCCGTCGGGTGGTCCGACCGTCCGGCAGTACCGGTCGCGGCCGCAGGCGCCGGGCCGCATTGAGCAACCTGAACTCGTCCATCAGCATCGGGAAGGCGCGCAATGCCAGCGCCAACGCCACGGCCCAGTCGTCGACCGGGATGCGCAGTTTGCGAAACGGCCGCCCCAGCGTCGCCACCGCAGGCGCGACGTCGGCAACGTTGGTGGTCCACGACACCAGCGCGCTCAGCGCGATCAGAACGAGCGATAGCGCGGTGAAACGCAGGAACTTCAGCAGACCACCGACTGCCAGATCGGCCGACCACAGGTGCAGCACCGGCTCACCACCACCGAGGGTGGCCGTGACGCAGCCCAGCAGGACCAGCAGCCACAACCACCACGGCACCGATGGCACCGCGCCGCGGGGAATCCGGGCCAGCCATACCGTTACCGCCACCAGCGCCGCCGTCAGAGCGATCGCGGCCCAGCCGGGATAGAACGCCAGGACAAGCGAAACCGCAAAGACCACAATCAATTTGGTGCCGGCCCACAGGCGGTGGATCACCGACGTACCGGGAACCGGACGCAGCAACACCACCGAACGACGCTGGCGTGCGGCCCTCATAGCGCGCCCTCCGCGGCGGCCGCTACCGGTAACTGCGTGCCCTTGTCGAGGTGCAGAATCCGCGGGCAGAGTTCTTCAAGACCGGCGAAGTCGTGCGAGATGACCACCAGCGTCAGACCGGTGTTGCGGCGCAGGTCGGTCAACAGCCGCAGCAGACCGCGGCGGCTCACGGCGTCGAGGCCCGCCAACGGCTCGTCGAGGATCAACGCCTTGGGCGAGCGAGCAAGCAGACTGGCGATCACCACTCGACGCATCTGCCCGCCGCTGAGTTGGTCGACGCGTCGGCGGGCCAGTGACCCATCCAGGCCGACGGTCGCCAGGGCGGCCACCACCCGATCGGTGTCGTGCGGGGAAAACCCTGCGGCGGAGGCGACTTCGAGATCCACCCGGCTACTCAACAGTTGCAGACGAGCCGCCTGGAACGCGATCGCGACCTGCCCCACGCATTCGGCGGCAGGTTGACCACCCACCAGGCAGGTGCCGGTGCTCGGTGTGATGAGGCCGGCCATGATCCACGCCAGGGTGGATTTGCCGGAGCCGTTGCCGCCGTGGATCAGCAGTCCATCGCCCTCGTTGACGGTGAAGTCGACGTCATCCAGAGCGGTCTTGGCCCAGGGGGTGCCGCGGAAGTACTCGTGGCCGACGCCTGCGAGTTGCAGCACTGGCTCGCTGCTGTGCGAGGTCTGGATCACTGTCGGCGCGGGCGCGGCGGCGTCTTCGACCATGACCATGTTGTCCACTGAGTCGCTGAGATTGACTGTGCGATGGGCGATCTGAGTTTCACTGTTGTAGTGGGTGATCTGGACCAGTGCCATCCGGTGGCGTTCGGCGAGCCCGGACAGCACGTCAAGGAGACCGTCGCGACCACGTTGGTCGACCATGCTGGTGATCTCGTCGGCGATCAGCATCGACGGCTGGCGGGCCAGCGCACCGGCCACCGCGAGCCGCTGGAGTTCACCGCCGGACAGCCCGCCGGTGTCGCGCTCCTCCATGCCGGACAGTCCCACCTCACCGAGCAGTGTTCCGACATCGGTGCGGGTTCCGGGCGGCAGGCCCCACACCACGTCGTCGGCCACCCGGCTACCCAGAACCTGACTCTCGGGATGTTGCATGACGACCGCGGTGCCGCCCAACTGTCCGAGGCCCACGCCGCCCGGCCGCGTGATGGTTCCGGAGGTCGGTTGGCGCCCGGACAGCAGCAGCATCAGCGTGGTCTTGCCCGAACCGTTGGCACCGGTGATGGCGACGTGTTCGCCGGCGTCGACGGTCATGGTCAGCGGCCGCAGGGCGTCATGGTCGGCATCGGGATAGCGGAACCGGGCACCGGTGAGCGCCACCGGCACCGGGCCTACCGGACCGACCTCGGCTGGGGCGTCCAATTTGTGAACGTCGGGGATGCCGCGCAGTCGGTCCAGCACGCGCGACAGCGCCCACCAACCCACCAGCGACACCAGCACGATGGTGAAGATCGAGTACGCCACCATCAGCACCGGCCAATACTGGAGTGCGAGATCGAATATCGCCCTGGTGTCCTGAGCGGACTGACGGAACGGTTCGAACTGGGACATCACCGCCATCACACCGTCGAAATTGGCGGTGATCGCCTCGAAGGTAACGGTACGCAACCGGTGCAGTACCAGCAGGACGCCGACGATCCACAACCCGAGGGCGGTACCGGCGACCACCGATGCCGCCAGGACCATCGCGATGCCGCCCCGGCGGCGCTTGATGATGCCGGTCATCCCACCGACATAGGCGCAGTTGAGCACCACCATGAAGCCGCTGATACCGGCGATCAGGAAGCTCACCGTGCAGGCCGCGAATGTTGCGGCCAGCAGCACACGCAGCCGGTAGCGGTAGCCGAGAAGTCCCATCGGAACCGTCACCAGCAGTGAAAGCCCACCGGCGAACGGAACGATCACCGACAGGATGGCCAGCGCCGAACTCAGCGCGCCCATCACGGCGGCGTGCGCCATTTCGACCGGCGACAGCGCGCGCGCGGGCCGCCCGGCTGTCGATGTCACTCCCCGATTCTGCCAGCCAACGAGACCGAACTTCGCCGACGGGGCCAGCGCATCGTTGTTCGCCAGCGCATAGCGGTTCTATGTAACATCTCCGCCATGACGCGGGGCGCACCGGAAATGCCCGTCGCCGGTCTGGGATCTGAGTTACTCACCGTGGTGGCGAGGCTCAACCGGTTGGCGACTCAGCGAATCCGGCTGCCGCTGCCATGGGCGCAGGCCAGGTTGCTGGGCACCATTGACGACCGCGGCCAGGCGCGGATCTCCGACCTCGCCGAACTCGACCACTGCGCGCAGCCGACGATGACCACCCAGGTGCGCCGCCTCGAGAGCGCCGGCCTGGTGGCTCGAACACCCGACCCGGATGACGCGCGAGCGGTCCGCATCCACATCACCGAGACGGGTTCGGGCATGCTCGCGCAGGTGCGTGCGGACCGCGCGAAGGTGATCGACCCGCGCATCGAGGGACTGTCGGAGGACGATCGCGACACCTTGTCGGCGGCCATCGATGTCCTACGCCGCCTCATCGACGACATCTCAGCGCACCCGGCCTGAGGCGGCCGCCGTCACCAGTTGTTGACAGGAAGCGTGTCACCGGGGGCGAACGGATTGTTCGCCAGATAGCCCAGGCAGGTGCCGACCCGGCCCGGCATGCATGGCCCCCCACCGATGGTGGGCGAACCGTTCCCGACCGTCTGCCAGCAGTTGCCCGAGTTCGGGTCCGTCATGTATCCGGCCGCGCAATTCTGGCCGGGACTGGCGGGCATCGGGGGAACGGCCACCCCGGGCGCCGAGGCGAACAGTGCGGCAGCAGCCGCACCAAAAAACACCGTGGACGCTCTGAGCCGAAGGGTCATGTCGATGCGTCTCCGTGGGGTTGGGTGGTGGTCTGAGCTGAGCTTACCCCGGACCTACCCCGGCCTGGCTCCCCCGGATGGACTCGAACCATCAACCGTGCGATTAACAGTCGCAAGCTCTGCCAGTTGAGCTACAGGGGACCGTCCCGCTAACGCGGGCCGCGGAGGAACTGTAGCGCACCGACACCGGCCGGCGCCAAAGACGGCCGCTCCGAGCAGCACCCGGAAGCGTCAGGCAGGATGGTAAGAGCCGTCGAGGTGGAGGGAACGCAGTGATCGGGTATCTGGCCGTGCTTGCGGCGGGCTATGTGATGGGAACCAAGGCCGGCCGTGAACGTTACGAGCAACTTGTCGGAACCTATCGGGCGGTGACGAGCAACCCCGCCACCAAGTCAATGATCGACGCGGGCCGCCGCAAGATCGCGGACCGGGTCTCGCCCGATCCGACCATGGTGACGTTGACCGAGATCGATGCCGACACGACGGTGATCCAGCCGGAAGGTTAGGGGCTTATGCCCTGATTGAACGTCTGGCCCGGCAGCAGGGGGCCGCTGCTGACGCCGAAGCCGTATCCGGGTCCGTAGATGCCGATGTCCGGAGTACCGATCGTGGTGCCACTGCCGTTGGAGTAGCCCATGCAGATGCCGTCATCGCGGGAGCCGAACCAGGCCAGACATTTGCCGGTGGCGGAGTTCATCGACGCATCAGAGGGCCCCAGAATGGCCAGGACCGGCGCGCACAGTGCGGCGGCGGCGAGCGCACCTGCGACGACGACGCGCCGCGCACGGTTCTTGGAGATCGCCATACCTGACCTTTCGCCGAAGACGTCCGACGTGTTAACCATAACCGCTAACCGGCCCTCACGCACTGAGGTGGTCGCCGGTGGCCTGCTCCAGCAGGCTGCGACGATAGGCCTCGAGCGCCACCAGGTCGCCGAACAGGGCGTGGTACTCGTCGCCCTGGTCCACCGGGGACATCCGCTGAAGCTTGGACTTGATCTCGGCGACCTGCCGACCTACCCACACCTCCTGGAGGCGAGCCAGCACGCCGCCGATGTAGCGGGGCAGTTTCTCTTCGTCGACGTTGATGGTCTCCACACCGAGTTCGGTGATCAGACCTTCGGTCGCCGGGGCGCCGGCCTGCTCGCGCACCGTTTCGATCCACTGTGCGCCGGTCACCCCGGCCGAGGTACCGCCGGCGCCGCCGATGGCTCCCCGGACGGCCGCGTAGCCCGGATGGGTGAAACTTTCGACCGTGAGCGAGTCGAACACCGGGCCGGCCAACGCCGGGTACTGCAGCGCCGACTTGAGCGCTTCACGCTGCGGCCACAGCGTCGGATCCCGCGGGTCGGGCCGACCGGCGACCTGGGTGGGGGGCGCCTCGCTCGCTCGTCGGGTGCCGCGGAGACTCGGCTTTCGGCCGGCCGCATCCCGGACCCGGCTCAGAACCTGGGCGACGTCGGCCCAGCCGACCCAGCCGGCGAGTTGCCGGGCGTACTCGTCGCGCAGCGTGGGGTCCTTGATCTGGGCGACGATCGGCGTGCACTCGCGTAATGCACTCACCCGGCCCTCGGCATTGTCGAGGTCGTAGCCGGCCAGGGTGGTACGGATGGCGAACTCGAACAGCGGGGTGCGCCGCGCCACCAGATCACGCAGGGCACCGTCGCCGGAGCCAAGTCGCAGATCGCAGGGGTCCATACCGTCGGCGGCCACCGCGACGAAACTCTGCCCGGCCAGGTTCTGCTCACCGGCGAACGCCTTGAGTGCGGCCGCCTGTCCGGCCGCATCGCCGTCGAAGACGTAGATCAGTTCACCGCGGAAGAACTTGTCGTCCATCATCAGTCGCCGCAGCATTGACAGGTGCTCGTCGCCGAATGCGGTGCCGCAGGAGGCCACCGCGGTGGTGACGCCGGCCAGATGCATGGCCATCACGTCGGTGTAGCCCTCGACCACGACGGCCTGATGCCCCTTGGCGATATCGCGCTTGGCCAGGTCGATCCCGAAGAGCACCGCAGACTTCTTGTACAGCACCGTTTCCGGGGTGTTGACGTATTTGGCGGTGATCTGGTCGTCGTCGAAGATGCGCCGGGCACCGAAGCCCACCGTCTCGCCACTGGCGCTGCGGATGGGCCACAGCAGTCGCCGGTGGAAGCGGTCCATCGGGCCGCGGCGACCCTCCCGCGACAGCCCGGCCGCTTCAAGCTCCTTGAACTCGAAGCCCTTTCGGATCATGTGTTTGGTGAGCGCGTCCCACCCCGACGGTGCGAAGCCACAGCCGAATCTAGCCGCTGCGGCGGCGTCGAAGTTGCGTTCGGTCAGGTACTTGCGTGCGGGTGCGGCCTCGTCGGATTCCAGTGCGGCAGAATAGAATTCCTGCGCGGCGGCATTGGCGGTGACCAGGCGGCTCCGACTGCCCCGGTCGCGTTGCACACTGGTGCCGCCACCGGTGTAGCTGACTGTGTGACCGATCCGGTCGGCCAGTAATTCGACCGCCTCCACGAAGCTGACATGTTCCATCTTCTGCATGAATGCATAGACGTCGCCGCCCTCGCCGCACCCGAAGCAGTGGAAATGACCGTGGTTCGGGCGGACGTGGAACGACGGCGACTTCTCGTCGTGGAAGGGGCACAGCCCCTTGAGTGAATCCGCACCCGCCCGCCGCAGTTGCACGTAGTCACCGACGATGTCCTCGATACGGATCTTGTCCCGGATGGCGGTGATATCGGTGTCCGGTATGCGGCCCTTGCGCCCGCCACCTCCACCCAACGCCCCGGTCACCGGTTGAGTCTAGATCCGCGCGGCCGGCTAGATCCGCCGGTCGACGTCGACGGCCTGGATGCGTTCCAGCCGGCCCTCGGTATAGGAGGCGATCTGGTCGACGATCACCCGCATCCGGCCGTCGTCGTCGGCGGCGGCGATGAACGCCGGAACCAGCAGGGCATCGAGGGTGGCCGGAGCTCCGGCCAGCAGCCAGTGCGCCACCTGATGGATCCGCGCCCGTTGCACCGCCTGCAGTTCCAGATGCCGGGGGTCGGACATGATGAACTGCAAGGCCAGGGTCTTGAGCACCGTCACCTCGGCCCGCACCGCCGCCGGAACCGCAAGATTCGCCTGGTAGCGAACCAGTGGCCCGGCACCTGCGAACCGGCGGGTCTCGGCGATGGCCGCTGAGGCGAACCGGCCCACCAGTTCACTGGTCAGCCGTTTGAGCGCGACCGAGGCCGCCAGCGTTGCGTCATAGCCGCCGGCGCCGGCGACCACCGGCAGTTCCGACAGCCTCGCCGCGGCGGCCTCCAACTCCGCGACGGTGGGCCCGAGACCGTTGGTCGCCGCCCCGAGTCGGGCCAGCGCGGCGGCGGCATCGTCGTCGGCCAGCACTCGCAGGTCGATGCGACCGGAGATCACCCCGTCCTCGACATCGTGCACCGAGTAGGCGACGTCGTCGGCCCAGTCCATAACCTGCGCCTCCAGGCTGGGCTGTTGCGCAGGTGCGTCAGCCCGCATCCAGTCGGCGAAATCCAGATCGTCGGCGTAGAAGCCGAACTTGCGGCCGCGTTCCCCGCGCTGCCACGGGTACTTGGTGACGGCGTCGAGTCCGGCCCGGGTCAGGTTGAGGCCGACGCTCCGAACTCCTTGGCCGTCAAGCACTTTCGGCTCCAGGCGGGTCAGGATCCGGAAGTTCTGGGCATTACCCTCAAATCCGCCGCATCCGGCGGCGAACTCATCCAGTGCCCGCTCCCCGTTGTGCCCGTAGGGCGGATGGCCGATGTCATGGGCGAGTCCGGCCATGTCCACCAGATCGGGATCACACCCCAGCGGGACAGCCATACCGCGGCCGATCTGGGCGACCTCCAGCGAATGGGTCAACCGGGTGCGTGGGTTGTCGCTCTCCCGCGGTCCGACCACCTGGGTCTTGTCGGCCAGTCGACGGAATGCCGCACTGTGCAATACCCGGGCCCGATCGCGGGCGAAATCGGTGCGGTGCTCGGTATCGGTTCCGGGCAGGGCAGCGACCTTCGCCGGCTCGGCCACCAGGCGCTCACGATCGGCCTCGCCATAACGGTCCCGCTGATTCGTCGTCACCATCGTCGTCACTTCCGCACAGTCTGCCAGCACGCAGCTGGAACCGGATCGGGACGAAGTTTTGCTGGCAACTCGCCCGGAGCTACTACATTGGCGGTCATGCGCATGCACCGTCTGCTCAGTCTGCTCGCCACCATCCTGCTCGCCGTCACGCTGCTGGCCCCGTCAGCGGCCGCCGAGTCGCCGTTCCGGCTGCCCGACTACGTCACCGACAACGCGGGCGTGCTCAGCGACCGCCAGCAGGCCGAGGTGCAGAAGGCGGTGGACCAGCTCTACAGCGAGCGGCACGTGCGGCTGTGGGTGGTGTTCGTCGAGTCCTTCACCCCGCAGGGGGCGGTGGGCTGGGCTCAGCAGGCCCGCACCATCAGCGATCTGGGCAACGAGGACGCCATCCTGGCCGTGGCCACCGGACAGCGCTCGTATGCGTTCCTGGTGCCGTCCGCGGCGGCCGGCGGCAGTTCGACGAAGGTCGACGACATCCGCCGCGACCGGATCGAACCGGCGCTGCGCAGTCAAGACTGGGCCGGTGCGGCGACCGCGGCCGCCACCGGCCTGGCCAACCTCGGCAAGAGTGGCGGAAAGGGCGGCGGCCTGTCGCTGCTCCCAATGCTGGCGATCGTCGGCATCGGCCTGTTGGCGATCGCAGCGCTGATGTTCTGGAACCGACGCCGGCGAGCCAAGCGTCACGAGGCTGACGTGGTGGCGGCCAAGAACGTCGACCCCACGGATCCGGCTGCGTTGGCGTCGGTGCCGATCGGTGCTCTCGACGACCTGTCGAAGTCGATCGTGGTCGAGGTAGACAATGCCGTGCGCACCAGTGCCAACGAGTTGGTGCTGGCGGTCGAGGAGTTCGGTGAGTCCCAGACGGCGCCGTTCGCCGCCGCGGTGGACAGTGCCAGGACCACTCTCAAGCAGGCCTTCGCCGTACGCCAGAAGTTGGACGACGACGTTCCCGAACCGCTACCCGAGCGCCGCGACCTGCTGACCAGAGTGGTGGTGTCGGCGGCCAAGGCCAACAGGGAACTGGAAACCCAGACCACGGCCTTCCATCAGATGCGCGATCTGGTCTTCAACGCCCCCGAGCGGCTAGACACCCTGACCCAGCAGTTGGTCACCGTGACCGCCCGACTGGAGCCCTCCGATCAGAAACTCACCCAGTTGCGCACCGAGTTCGACGAGGCGGCGCTGGCGTCGGTGGCACGCAACGTCAATGCCGCACGCGAGCGGGTCGAGTTCGCTGACAAGTCGATCACCCGCGGCCGTGAGCTCGCAGCCAAGCCGGTGGCCGGCGAGGTGGACGAATTGGTCGATTGTGTGCGCGGTGCGGAATCGTCTCTGCAGCAGGCCAATACGATGCTCGATGCCGTCGACAGCGCGGCCAGCGATATCCGCAAGGCGGTCTCCACGTTGCCAACGGCGATCGAGGACATCCAACGCGGTATCAACCAGGCCTCCGAGCAACTCGCCCAGGGCGGGCTGGAGAAGGCGACCGAATTGTCGGCCGCGCGCGATGCGGCGGTGAGAGCCGTCGCGAGCGCGCAGGGAACCGGCGCGACCGACCCGCTGGGCGCCTTCACCCTGCTGACCCAGGCCGATGCCGATCTGGACCGACTGCTTGCCGGAGTCGCCGAGGAACGCGACGCCACCGAACGGCTGAACAAGTCCTACGAGCAGGCGCTGTTCACCGCCCAATCACGCGTTCGCTCGGTATCGGACTACATCGACACCCGCCGCGGCAGCGTCGGGCCCGAGGCGCGGACCCGGTTCAACGAGGCGGTGCGCCAACTCGACGCGGCCCAGACCAAGTCGACGACGAACATCACCGAGGCGATCGCCCACGCCAACGGCGCAGCGATGCTGGCCGCGCAGGCCCAGCAGTTGGCCAATGACGACGTCCAGGCCGGCCAGCGGGAGTACCAGACCCGCTACCGCGGCGGACGGCAGTCCGATATGGGCGCGATGGTCGGCGGCATCATCCTGGGCAACATCCTCACCGGCGGGTTCGGCGGCGGCGGTTACAGCGGCGGAGGTGCGGGCTGGTCGACGAACTCCTACGGCGGTTCATCCGGCGGCGGCGACGGCGGCCTGCTGGGCGGCGGCGGGCGCTTCTAGCCGAGTAACCGCGGCGCCAGATAGCCCACTACCGCGTCGAGGCCGACGCGCTCCTGGGTCATCGCGTCCCGATCACGCACGGTGACGGCCTGGTCCTCGAGGGTGTCGAAGTCCACCGTCACGCAGAACGGCGTGCCGATCTCGTCCTGGCGGCGGTAGCGGCGCCCGATCGCGCCGGCGTCGTCAAACTCCACGTTCCAGTTCTTTCGCAACTCGGCAGCCAGATCGCGGGCCTTGGGGCTGAGATCGGCGTGCCGGGACAGCGGCAGCACCGCCGCCTTGACCGGTGCCAGCCGCGGATCCAGTCGCAACACGGTGCGCTTGTCCACCCCACCCTTGGCGTTGGGCGCCTCGTCCTCGGCGTAGGCGTCGATGAGGAACGCCATGAACGAACGGGTAAGTCCCGCAGCGGGTTCGATGACATACGGGACATAACGGGTATCGGTGGTCTGGTCAAAGAACGACAGGTCTGTTCCGGAATGCTGCGAGTGGGTTTTGAGGTCGAAATCGGTGCGGTTGGCCACACCCTCCAGTTCGCCCCACGGGTTGCCACTGAAACCGAACAGGTACTCGATGTCGGTGGTTCCAGCCGAGTAGTGCGACAGCTTCTCCCTGGGATGTTCGAAGAGCCTCAGGTTTTCACGCTTGATGCCCAGGTCGATGTACCACTGCAGCCGGGTGTCGATCCAGTACTGATGCCACTGCGCGGCGGTCTCGGGTTCGACGAAGAACTCCATCTCCATCTGTTCGAACTCGCGGGTGCGGAAAATGAAGTTGCCGGGGGTGATCTCGTTGCGGAAACTCTTGCCGATCTGGCCGATGCCGAACGGCGGCTTCTTGCGCGAACTGGTGACCACGTTGGCGAAGTTGACGAAGATGCCCTGGGCGGTCTCGGGCCGCAGATAATGCATGCCCTCCTCGCTCTCGATCGGACCGAGGTAGGTCTTGAGCATCATGTTGAATTCGCGCGGCTCGGTCCACTGACCCTTTGTGCCGCAGTCGGCGCAGACGATGTCGGTCATCGGCACCGATTCGGGATCCGGAACGCCCTCCTTGGCGCCCTTCTTCTCGAAGTGCGCCTCCTGCATGTGGTCCTGCCGGTGGCGCCTATGGCACTGCAGACATTCGACGAGCGGATCGTTGAACACCTCGACGTGGCCGGAGGCCACCCACACCTCCCGCGGCAGGATGATCGAGGAGTCCAGGCCGACGACGTCGTCGCGTCCGGTGACCATCGACCGCCACCACTGCCGCTTGATGTTCTCCTTCAGTTCCACGCCCAATGGTCCGTAATCCCAGGCCGACCGGGTACCGCCGTAGATCTCGCCGGCGGGATACACCAGGCCGCGGCGCTTGGCCAGGTTGACGACGGACTCGATGACAGACGCCACGTTGGGTTGCACTCCTAGTCTGCTGAAAGCGAACCTAGACAGCCTAAGCGACCGGCCATCCGGGCTTTGACATGCGTCATCGCTCATGAAATCGTCAGTGGAAATGGTTTCCAACAGCGCTGAGCGTTCCACCGGCGCAGGTGTGCGCGCCACCCGGCAGCGGGGCGCGATCACCGCACTGCTCGACACCGTCGAGGAGTTCCGATCCGCCCAGGAACTGCATGACGAACTTCGTCGTCGCGGCGCGAACATCGGCCTGACCACCGTCTACCGCACCCTGCAGGCGTTAGCCGCCGCGGATCTGGTCGACATGGTGCGTACCGACACCGGCGAATCGGTCTACCGGCGTTGCGCGGCGCCGCACCATCACCATCACCTGGTCTGCCGTGGTTGCGGGTCGGCGGTGGAGGTCAGCGGACGCGAGGTGGAGGCGTGGGCTGCCGACGTGGCTGCGGCTCACGGCTTTTCCGAGGTGAGTCACACCATCGAATTGTTCGGTACCTGTGCCGACTGCCGGAGACGCTAGGCAAGCAGGGCACGCCGGACGTCTGCGCCGGCAGCAAGAACCATCAGCACCAGCGTCTGCAATGCCTGATCATCGAGTCCGGCGCACGGGAAGTTGTAGCGCAACACCACGTCGGCCCGTTCAGCGCCGGCTCCCCCATCCGGATGCTCGACGAGGGTCACGGTGCCCAACATCGTCTTAGCCGCCTGTGCCGCAACACTTTTACGTAGATCGGCGTCAGGCACGAGATCCCAGACCAGGGCTTGGGTCAGCGAAACCAGTTCAAGTCCGTCGGCGATCGTCACCGTGCGCAGCGAGGCGAATGTGCCGTCGTGGTGCACCGTCAGCGCATCGTCATCGGTGACCTCGACGGACGCGACCTGCCCGAGGACGTCAGCCAGGTGATGGGCGGCGGGCATCAGGCACGGCCGAAACGCCGGTTGCGATGGACGTACTCCTCGCAGGCCGCCCACAGGTCCCGGCGGTCGTAGTCCGGCCACAGCTTGTCCTGGAACACGTACTCCGCGTAGGCGGCCTGCCACAGTAGGAAGTTGCTCGACCGTTGTTCACCCGAGGTCCGGATGAACAGGTCCACATCGGGGATGTCGGGCCGGTGCAGATGCTCGGTGATAGTGGACTCGCCCACCCGTTCCGGATCGATGCGGCCGGCGGCGGCGTCGCGCGCGATTTGTTTTGCGGCTTCGGCGATTTCGGCGCGGCCGCCGTAGTTGACGCAGTAGTTCACCGTGATGACCCGGTTGTCGAGGGTCATCTCTTCGGCGATGTCGAACTCCTTGATAACGCTGCGCCACATCCGCGCCCGCGATCCGACCCAGCGCATCTGCACGCCCATCACGTCGAGGTTCTCCCGGCGGCGGCACACCACCTCGCGGTTGAACCCCATCAGGAACCGCACCTCTTCGGTGCTGCGCTTCCAGTTCTCGGTGGAGAACGCATAGACCGACAGGTGCCTGATGCCCAATTCGATTGCCCCGCAGGTGACGTCGATGAGCACCGCCTCGCCCATCTTGTGGCCCTCGGTGCGGCTCAGCCCGCGCTGGGTGGCCCACCGGCCGTTGCCGTCCATCACCACGGCAACGTGGCGGGGCAACTGATCGGCCGGGATCACCGGCGGGGTGGCCTTGGACACGTGCTGGGGAGGACGACGAGGGCCGCCGTCCGGCGCCGGAGGTAACTCCGGGAAGACCACCGGCCACACCGAGACGTCGGGGAACACCGGGTAGTCGTCAGGCGGCGGGGGCAGCTGGGGAAACTGCTCCTTTCGCCTGCGCTCAGCTCCCCGCCAGGAGCTGGTCAGCCGGTCCATCGCCATGAGCCACATCCTGCCTGAAGTTCGTGGAAGCGTATTCAGCGGGCCGGGAGTAGACCCGCTCCACCAGCGGCAATGTCCGAAGCTGGCGTTCCAGATGCCATTGCAGATGTGCGGCGACCAATCCGCTGGCGTGGCTGCGGTGCGACGCCGACGAGGATTCCGCAGTCGCCCAGTCACCGTCATGCAGCGCCGCCATCAGATCCAGCACGGGCTGCGGCGGAGTGGTCGAACCGGACGGACGGCAGTGTATGCAGACGCTGCCGCCAGCACCGATATGGAAGGCGCGATGCGGACCCGGTGCAGCGCAACGCGCGCACTCGATCAGTGCCGGAGCCCAACCGGCGGTGCCCATGGCGCGCAGCAGGTAGGCGTCGAGTACCAGTTCGCGAGGGCGCGTGCCGTCGGCGACCGCCCGCAACGCACCCACCGTGAGCCGGTGTAGCGCAGATGCTGGGGCGCGCTCCTCGCCGGCGAGTCGCTCGGCGGTCTCCAGGACGGCGCAAGCACTGGTGTAGCGGCCGTAGTCACTGACGATGTCGGTGGTGAAAGCGTCGATGGAGACCACCTGGGTGACGATGTCGAGGTTGCGGCCGGGATGGAGTTGGACGTCGATATGGGCGAACGGTTCCAGCCTGGAGCCGAATTTGCTTCGGGTCCGGCGCACGCCCTTGGCGACCGCACGAACCAGACCGTGCTCGCGGGTCAGCAGGGTGACGATGCGGTCGGCCTCGCCGAGCTTGTGCTGGCGCACCACGACCGCCCGATCCCGATACAGTCGCATCGTCTCAGTCTGTCACCGCGATGGGACAACAGCCGGCTCTGACACTCAGAAACCCAGTCGGCCGAGCAGTTTCGGGTCCTGCTGCCAGTTCTTGGCCACCTTGACCCGCAGATCCAGGTACACCTTGGTGCCCAGCAGCTTCTCGATCTGGCGTCGCGCGTTGGTGCCGACCTCCTTGAGCCGGGCACCGCCCCTGCCGATGACGATGCCCTTCTGGCTGTCCCGCTCGACGTAGATAAAGGCGTGCACATCGATCAGGGGGCCCTGTTCCTCCGAGCGGCCCTCGCGTGGGCTCACCTCGTCGATCACCACGGCCAGCGAATGCGGAAGCTCGTCGCGCACACCCTCCAGCGCGGCCTCCCGGATCAACTCGGCCATCAGTACCTCTTCGGGTTCGTCGGTCAGTTCCCCGTCGGGATAGAACGCCGGCCCCGGGGACAGTTGATCGACCAACACGTCGATCAGCAGGTCCACCTGTTCGCCGGTGGTGGCTGACACCGGGACGATCGCTGCCGCGTGCTCGCCCACGAGGTTGTTGACCGCCATGAGTTGCGCGGCGACCCGGTCTTTGACGACCTTATCGATCTTGGTGACGACGACCACCAGGGTGGTCCGCGGCGCGACGGCGCGGATCTGTTCGAAGATCCACCGGTCCCCCGGACCGATCGTCTCATCGGCGGGGAAGCACAGGCCGATCACATCCACCTCCGAGTAGGTGTCCCGCACCAGTTCGTTGAGCCGCTTTCCGAGCAGGGTGCGCGGGCGGTGCAGTCCCGGGGTATCGACGAGGACGATCTGGAAGTCCTGCCGGTGCACGATGCCGCGGATGGTGTGGCGGGTGGTCTGCGGCCGGCTCGACGTGATCGCCACCTTGCTGCCGACAAGCGCATTGGTCAACGTCGACTTGCCGGTGTTGGGCCTACCGACCAGACAGATGAAACCGGAACGGAACTCAGCCATTTTTGCCACCGTCAAGATCCGTTCCGGCCGGGCCGACCAGGACGGTGCCCACGCGCATCCGGCCACGATGATCCCGGCCGCCCTCCGCGCGCAGGAGCAGCCCGTGTGAGACCACCTCGGCACCCGGGAGTGGAACCCGGCCCAGCTCCAACGCCAGCAGTCCGCCGACGGTGTCGACTTCGAGATCCTCGTCGAATTCGATGCCGTAGAGCTCGCCGACATCCTCAATTGGAAGCCGCGCCGAGACCCGGAATGTGTTGTCGCCCAACGCTTCCACGGGTGCGACCTCGTCGGTGTCATACTCGTCGGCGATCTCACCGACAATCTCCTCAAGTACGTCCTCGATGGTGATCAGTCCCGCGGTCGCGCCGTACTCGTCGACCAGCAGTGCCATGTGGATGCGGTCACGCTGCATCTCACGGAGCAGATCGTCGAGCGGTTTGGAATCCGGGATGAACACCGCAGGGCGCATCACCTCGATCACCTTGGTGTCGCGGCCGGCGTCGTTGGAGCCATATGTCCGTCGGACCAGATCCTTGAGATACACCACGCCGACGATGTCGTCGACGTTCTCGCCGATCACCGGAATCCGGGAGTGCCCGCTGCGCACCGCCAGCGATGTCGCCTGGCCGGCCGTCTTATCGTCCTCGATCCACACCATCTCGGTACGCGGCACCATCACCTCGCGAGCCGGGGTGTCGCCGAGTTCGAATACCGACTGAATCATCCGACGCTCATCGTCGGCCACCACCCCGCGCTGCTGGGCCAGGTCGACCACCTCGCGCAGTTCGATCTCGGAGGCGAACGGCCCGTTGCGGAAGCCCCGACCGGGCGTGATCGCGTTGCCGAGCAGAACAAGTAACCGGCTGATCGGAGTCAGCAGCACCGAGATGAATTGCAGGGGCAACGCGGAAATCAGCGCGATCTGGTAGGCGTTCTGACGTCCCAGGGTTCGCGGACCCACACCCATCACGACGAAATTGATCACGGTCATGATCGCCGCGGCCGCAATCAGACCCCAGGTCAGGCCGATATCGTCGTAGATGTAGGAGACCAGCAACACGGTGGCACTGACTTCGCAGGCAATCCGAAGCAGCACAACAAGATTGATATAGCGCGGCCGGTCAACGAGCAGGTGGGCAAGTCGTACCGCCCCCGGCTTCTCATCGCGGACCAATTCCTCCACGCGGGCCATCGACACCGTGCTGACCGCGGCGTCGATAGCGGCGAACAGCCCGCCCAGTGCGATGAGCGCGATCAATCCGAACAGCGGCGCCAGTCCGGTCACGGTTGGTCGAAATACCGTGACTTGTCGAGCAGTCGCCGGTCCTTCTCAGTCTGGCGGTCCTGGTGGTAGGCCGCAACCTGGTCGGCGACCCACTCCTCGAGGAGTTGACGTTGCAGCGCGAACATCTCCTTCTCCTCGGTGGGTTCGGCGTGGTCGAAGCCCAGCAGGTGCAGCACCCCGTGCACCGTCAGCAATGCGAGTTCGTGGCCCAGGCTGTGGCCCGCGGTGGCGGCCTGCTGCTCGGCGAACCGCGGGCACAGCACGACGTCACCCAGCATCGCCGGCCCCGGCTCGGCGGCATCGGGGCGACCGCCCGGTTCGAGTTCGTCCATCGGGAAGCTCATCACGTCGGTGGGCCCGGGCAGGTCCATCCACCGCATGTGCAGATCGGCCATCGCGTCGGTGTCCAGCAGCACCATGGACAATTCCGCGCTCGGGTTGACCTTCATCTTGGCGATGACGAATCGCGCGACGCTGATCAATTCCTCTTCGGATACGTCCATCCCGGACTCGTTGGACACCTCGATACTCACCGCATGCGTCCTACCGCTGTGACGAGCGCCGACGCGCCCGTGTCGGCAGGCCCGGCTGTTCCGCGGCCCTGGCGTAGGCGTCGACGATCTCCGCTACAAGGCGGTGACGCACCACGTCCGCACTGGTGAGTTCGGAGAAGTGGATATCGGCGATGCCGTGGAGGATGTCCATCGCCGCCCGCAGGCCGGACTTGGCACCGCCGTGCAGATCGACCTGGGTGATATCGCCGGTGACCACGATCTTGGATCCGAAACCCAGCCGGGTGAGGAACATCTTCATCTGCTCGGCGGTGGTGTTCTGCGCCTCGTCAAGGATGATGAACGCGTCATTGAGACTGCGACCACGCATATACGCCAGCGGAGCGACCTCGATCACGCCGGAAGCCATCAGCTTCGGGATGGCCTCAACATCCATCATGTCGTGCAGGGCGTCATAGAGCGGACGCAGATACGGATCGATCTTCTCGCTCAGCGTGCCGGGCAGAAAGCCAAGGCGCTCACCGGCTTCCACCGCCGGGCGGGTCAGGATAATCCGGGAGACCTGCTTGGTCTGCAACGCGTTGACCGCCTTGGCCATGGCCAGATAAGTCTTCCCGGTGCCGGCCGGGCCGATGCCAAAGACTATCGTGTTGGCGTCGATGGCGTCGACATAGCGTTTTTGGTTGAGCGTCTTGGGCCGGATGGTCTTGCCGCGCCGGGACAGGATGTCCAGGCTCAGCACCTCGGCGGGTGAGGCGTTATCGGCACCGGAGATCATGGCCACACTGCGGCGTACGGCATCCGGTGACAGCGCCTGACCGCCGGCGACGATCGCGATGAGTTCGGAGATCACCTGCTCGGCCAGCGACACGTCGTCGGCGGAACCGGAGAGGGTGACGGTGTTGCCGCGCACGTGCACCTCAGCGGCCAGGCTGGCTTCGAGTGCGCGAAGGTTCCCGTCGGCGGAACCCAGAAGCCCCATCACGAGGTCGGGCGGAACAGTCATGCTGCTGCGAAGGTGCGCGGCGGCGGTCGTCTCGCGGGGCGTCACGTGGGCTTCGATGCCTGCTTCCTAGGTTTTCCCGGTCGGGATGTGATTGTGGAGATTCTAGCGCCGCGGCCATTCCGGCGTGCGAACACGGATGTGGAATACCACCGGCTAGCGCATAGTCCGTGGCATTATCTTTACAAAAGGCTAGCAAATGTGTTGAACTCAACTTCTTGCGGGTGGAGGGCTTTCAAAACCGCCAGAGCAAGGTCGCCACACAGCGAGGGGGACTCCGATGAACAGGATTCGGCCTACCAGCAGAGCACTGCTGGGCGCACTCGTCTCGGGGGCGCTTG
>Ga0194063_10000931_pt1 | contig 20005 bp, 17 predicted proteins | sample SepL3720m_MetaG_FD_155459 | JGI IMG/M metagenome (GOLD analysis project Ga0194063, IMG submission 155459) | Anoxic zone freshwater microbial communities from boreal shield lake in IISD Experimental Lakes Area, Ontario, Canada - Sep2016-L373-20m | ecosystem: Environmental > Aquatic > Freshwater... | reverse complement strand
TCGGCCACCAGCACCGGCAGACCCCATTTATCAAACTCGATACCGACATCGCTCTCGATCCAGGGGAAGGAGTTCTCCTGACCGACGGCAATCAGCACGGCATCACATTCGACCAGCACATCAGGCACGCCGGTGGGCACCAGCGAGCGGCGACCCTTTTCGTCATAAACCGCTTTCACAATCTCAAAGCGCATGCCCGTCAACTTGCCATTGGTATGCTCGAACGACTTGGGCACGTGGAAGTTCAGAATCGGAATACCCTCGTGCAGCGCATCTTCCTTCTCCCAGGGCGAAGCCTTCATCTCCTCAAAGCCGCTGCGCACAATCACCTTCACGTCGCTGCCACCCATGCGCCGCGCCGAGCGGCAGCAGTCCATCGCAGTATTGCCACCACCGAGCACAATGACGCGCTTGCCGATGCTGGTGATGTGACCAAAGGAAACCGAAGCCAGCCAGTCAATACCAATGTGGATGTCTTCCTTGATGTCCCAGCGTCCGGGAACATCGAGATCACGACCACGGGGCGCACCACAACCAACAAAGACGGCGTCATAACCTTCCGTCAGGAGCTTGCGCATGGAGTCAATCCGCTGGCCGCCCTTGAACTGCACACCCAGATCCAGAATGTAACCAGTCTCCTCGTCGATCACCGACTCGGGCAGACGAAAACGTGGAATCTGGCTGCGAATAAAACCTCCCGCCTTGGCCTCGCCATCAAACACGGTCACTTCGTAACCCAGGGGCGCCAGGTCGCGCGCCACTGTAAGGGAGGCCGGGCCGGCACCGACGCAGGCGACTCGCTTACCGTTCTTTGGTGCTACAGCGGGCATGCGATGCTTGACATCGTCCTTGTTGTCGGCGGCGACACGCTTGAGCCGGCAAATGGCCACCGGTTCCGGATGCTCGCCGTTGCTCTCTTCCACACGACCACGGCGGCAAGCCGGCTCGCAGGGACGGTCGCAGGTGCGCCCCAGAACGCCAGGAAATACATTGGAAACCCAGTTCACCATGTAGGCATCGCTGTACCGGCCCTGGCCGATCAAACGGATGTATTCTGGAACGGGCGTGTGGGCCGGACAGGCCCATTGACAATCGACGACTTTGTGAAAATAGTTCGGATTAGCGGTATTGGTGGGCTGCAAGTCTGTCTCCTGAGCCGCGACGGCGGCTGGGTGAACGGGGAGTGTACGCCAGTGATCTTGCCAAATGGCCGCCAGCGCCTCAGCCAATCAGGGCCGCTTCAGCAGACTTTGACCTACATCAACTAAGTTTGGCTGTGATCGCAAGCCACCTCAGGTCGGCGCTGCCGCAAGGCGAGCGAATGCTGCAAGCACTTCAGGCGGCGCCTGCACCAACTCGATCAGCACGCCCTCGCCGCTGATTGGAAATTCCTCGCTTGCCCTGGGGTGCAGGAAACAGATATCAAAGCCAGCCGCTCCGGCGCGAATACCGCCCGGTGCAAAACGCACGCCCTGCGCCGTTAGCCATTGCACCGCCGTCGGCAAATCGTCAATCCAGAGACCCACGTGATTGAGGGGTGTGCCGTGCACGGACGGCTTCTTGTCGATATCAAGCGGTTGCATCAGGTCAACTTCGACCTTGAACGGGCCGCTGCCGATGGCGCAAATGTCTTCGTCAACGTTCTCGCGTTCGCTGCGAAACGTACCGGTGATCTCCAGTCCGAGCATGTCGACCCAGAGCTTTTGCAAGCGGGTCTTGTCCGGCCCGCCAATGGCAATCTGCTGGATGCCCAGCACCTTGAAGGGTCGGGTCCTCATGTCAGGCAAACTCCACGATCGGCTGATCAACCACCAGGCTTTCGCCCTTGCTCGCCAGCACTTTGCCAACCACGCCGTCTGCAGCGGCAAACAGCACGTTTTCCATCTTCATGGCTTCGATCACTGCGACACGCTCGCCAGCCTGTACTTTCTGACCTTCCTTGACAGCGACCTCAACCAGCAAGCCTGGCATGGGAGACAAGACAAAGCGGCTCATGTCGGGTGGCGCCTTGTAGGGCATCAGCGCGTGCAGCTCAGCGGCCCGCTTCGACAGCACCAGGGCGTCAATCTGGGTGCCGTTGTGCGAGACGCGAATCGCCAACGGGTTCTTGCCGGCCAGCACGCCGCGCTCCACCTGCGCCACGAATTCCCGCCCGTTGCAGGTGCCGCTGATGCGGACCTCGCCCAGACGGTAGTTGCTGCACAGTTGGTAGCTGCTGGAGCCGACCTTGACCAGGCTGGAGCCGGTCTTCTGGTCAAACTCAGTCACCGATACCGGCGTCTGAGTCGTCAGGCCCTGCTGCCCCAAAGTCACCACCACAAAGTCCTGCCCAACCGCCACTTCATGGCCCTCCATCTGACCACTGATGGCGGTCGCACGACCGCGGTACTTGCGGTGCACAAAGGCGGCCAGGGCCAGCAGCAGTTCGGCGTCGTCATGCGGCACATCCTGGGCCCTGAAGCCATGCGAATAATGCTCAGCAATGAAACCGGTGTTGAAGTCGCCCGCGACAAACTTGGGGTGCGCCAGCAGCGCCGCCTGAAACGGAATGCTGCTGCTGACACCACGGATCACAAAACCGTTGAGTGCCTGACGCATCTTGGCAATCGCGTCCAGGCGGTCCTTGCCATGCACAATGAGCTTGCAGATCATCGAGTCGTAATACATCGGGATCTCGCCACCCTCCTGCACACCGGTATCGACGCGCACACCCAGCCAGCGGCTCAGGTCCGAGGCGACCATGGTCTCGGCGGGTGGCTGGAAACGCACGAGGCGCCCGGTGGAGGGCAGGAAGTTGCGGAACGGATCTTCGGCGTTGATGCGGCACTCTATGGCCCAGCCATCGCGCTTCACATCCGCTTGCGTCAAAGGAAGCTTCTCGCCCGCGGCAACCCGGATCATCAGTTCCACCAGGTCCAACCCCGTGATGCATTCGGTCACCGGGTGCTCCACCTGCAGCCGGGTGTTCATCTCCAGAAAATAGAAACTCTGATCTTTGCCGACGACAAATTCCACGGTACCCGCGCTCTGGTACTTGACCGCGCGGGCCAGCGCCACCGCCTGCTCGCCCATGGCCTTGCGCGTGGCGTCGCTGATGAACGAAGACGGTGCTTCCTCAATCACCTTCTGATGGCGGCGCTGGATCGAACACTCGCGCTCATTGAGGTAAACCATGTTGCCGTGAGCGTCGCCAATCAGCTGGATTTCAATGTGGCGCGGCTCCTCGACGTACTTTTCGACAAACACCCGGTCGTCGCCAAAGCTGTTGCGCGCTTCGTTGCGGCAACTGGTGAAGCCCTCAAAAGCCTCCTTGTCATTGAAAGCCACGCGCAAACCCTTGCCACCGCCGCCGGCGCTGGCCTTGATCATGACCGGATAGCCGATGCCTTTGGCAATTTCGACCGCCTGCTCGGCGCTTTCAATCGCACTGTTGACGCCGGGAATGCAGTTCACTCCGGCCGCACCGGCGAGCTTTTTCGACTCGATCTTGTCGCCCATCGCCGCCATCGAATAGTGCTTGGGGCCGATAAAGACAATGCCTTGCTCCTCCACCTTCTTGGCAAAAGCAGCGTTCTCGCTCAGAAAACCGTAGCCGGGGTGGATCGCCTGGGCACCGGTCTGCTTGCAGGCGGCAATGATTTTGTCGCCCAGCAGGTAGCTCTCACGGCTGGGCGCCGGACCAATGTTGACGGCCTCGTCGGCCAGCATCACATGGCGCGCCTCCTTGTCAGCGTCGGAATACACCGCCACCGTCTTGATGCCCATCTTGCGTGCTGTCTTGATGACCCGGCATGCAATCTCGCCGCGGTTCGCAATCAGTATTTTGGTAAACATGTCAGTCTCCTATTCGGGAATCAGTTTCTGTGGTTTGCAGCGGGCCGCATACCAAACCCTCAGGATCGGGTGGTCTGGGTGTTTTGCGCAGGTAAAGGAGGAGCGCGCAGCGCGGGGGACACGGAGCAAAACGTCCAGGCCACCCAATCCGCCCCGCGAAAGTGTCATGGTGAAGTGCATGCAAGTCATAGCGGAATATTGCCGTGCTTGCGCCACGGGTTCTCAAGCTTCTTGTCGCGCAGCATCACCAGCGAGCGGCAGATGCGTTTGCGCGTCTCATGCGGCAGGATCACGTCGTCGATAAAGCCGCGTGCTCCGGCGACAAAGGGATTGGCAAAGCGTGCTTTGTACTCGGCTTCCTTCGCAGCGAGCTTCTCCGGGTCGCCCTTGTCTTCGCGGAAGATGATCTCCACGGCACCCTTGGCACCCATCACCGCAATCTCGGCATTCGGCCAGGCCAGATTCACATCTCCGCGCAAGTGCTTGGAACTCATCACGTCATAGGCGCCACCGTAGGCCTTGCGTGTGATGACGGTGATTTTCGGCACGGTGCACTCGGCAAAGGCATAGAGCAACTTGGCGCCATGCTTGATGATGCCACCGTACTCCTGGCTGGTGCCCGGCATGAAGCCCGGCACGTCAACAAAGGTGATGACAGGAATGTTGAAGGCATCGCAAAAGCGCACAAAGCGCGCCGCCTTGATCGAGCTCTTGATATCCAGGCAGCCCGCCAGCACCAGCGGCTGATTGGCAACAAAGCCAACCGTTTGCCCCTCCATGCGACCAAAACCGATCAGGATGTTCTTCGCATACTCGGGTTGCAACTCGAAGAAATCTCCGTCGTCAACGGTCTTGACGATCAGCTCCTTCATGTCGTAAGGCTTGTTCGGGTTGTCGGGCACCAGCGTGTCCAGGCTCATGTCCATGCGGTCCGCCGGGTCCCCACCGCGGCGCACCGGTGCTTTCTCGCGGTTGTTCAGCGGCAGATAGTTGTACAGGCGGCGCAGCATGAGCAGGGCCTCCACATCGCTCTCGAATGCCAGATCGGCCACACCACTCTTGGTGGTATGACTGATGGCACCGCCGAGTTCTTCGGCCGTCACATCCTCATGCGTCACCGTCTTCACGACTTCAGGGCCGGTGACAAACATGTAGGAGCTGTCTTTCACCATGAAGATGAAATCGGTCATGGCCGGACTGTAGACCGCGCCACCCGCGCAGGGACCCATGATCAGGCTGATCTGCGGTACCACACCGCTGGCCATTACATTGCGCTGGAATACATCGGCGTAGCCCCCTAGCGAGGCCACCCCCTCCTGAATGCGCGCACCACCCGAGTCATTCAAGCCAATGACGGGTGCACCCACCTTCATGGCCTGGTCCATCACCTTGCAGATCTTCTCGGCATGTGCTTCCGACAAAGCGCCGCCAAAGACGGTGAAATCCTGACTGAAGACAAACACCAGGCGGCCATTGATCATGCCGTAGCCGGTGACGACACCGTCGCCCGGAATCTTCTGCTCCTGCATGCCGAAGTCAACGCAGCGGTGTTCCATGAACATGTCCCACTCTTCGAAGGTACCTTCGTCGAGCAGCAACTCAAGCCGTTCTCGGGCCGTCAGTTTGCCCTTCTTGTGCTGAGCCTCGATGCGTTTGACGCCACCACCCAAACGCGCGAGTTCGCGCTTTGCTTCCAGTTGTTCAAGTATGTCTTGCATTGTTTTCTCCGTTTTTCATCCCGCAACTGCGGTTTGTCATCCCGGGCTTGACCCGGGAACCATCTTCGTTCCTGCCATAGATCCCGGATCGAGTCCGGGATGACAGGCATTCAACAACTGTCGTGCCGCCGCAGAAGGCGGCATCCGTCCTGTCAATACGTCTTGGGTAAGCTGCGGCAACAAGACTTTCACCTCGGCGTGCTGCTGAAAAGCCTGTTTCAAGCCGGCGTCAATGCGTTCCCACATCCACGCCAGCGCTTGCTGCTGCCGGCGAGCCAGCCACCTGCCATTGGCGCATTGCAGGGACTTGAACTCGGTCACTGCGTTCCAGAAAGCCTCTACCCCTTGACCGTGGAGCGCGCTGAGTTGCAGCGCCCTGGGATGCCACACGGTATCAGCATGACTCCCAAACAGGCCCAACAACTGCAGTGCCGACGTGATTTGCAGTTGCGCACGCTGCGCGGCGGTGGCGTCAATATCGGCCTTGTTGATGAGCACCAGGTCCGCCAGTTCCATCACGCCCTTCTTGATCGCCTGCAGATCGTCGCCCGCATTCGGTAATTGCATCAGCACAAACATGTCGGTCATGCCTGCCACTGCGGTCTCGCTCTGGCCAACGCCAACGGTTTCGACAATCACGATGTCATAGCCGGCGGCCTCGCACACCAGCATGGCCTCGCGCGTCTTCTCGGCCACGCCACCGAGCGCACCACTGCTGGGACTGGGGCGGATGTAGGCGCGCTCGTGCACCGAGAGTTTTTCCATGCGCGTCTTGTCGCCAAGAATGGAACCTCCGGAGACGGTGCTGGACGGATCAATGGTCAGCACCGCCACGCGATGTCCCTGATCAATCAGGTACATGCCCAGTGCTTCAATGAAGGTCGACTTGCCAACCCCCGGCACGCCACTGATGCCCAGTCGCAAAGACTTGCCGGTGTACGGCAGCAGCGCCGTCAGCAGTTCGTCGGCTTGGGCTCGGTGATCGCTGCGGGTTGACTCCAGCAGTGTCACCGCCTTGGCGATGGCACGGCGCTGGGGCGCCCCGGTGCACTGGGTGATCTCGTGCAACATGCTTGTTCTGAATCGGTGTCAGACGGCGCTGGTCTAAACCCGTGCAGCCTTGATCTGCTCCAGAACATCCTTGGCGCTGGCCGGAATCGGCGTGCCTGGGCCGTAGATGCCCTTGACACCGGCCTCATAGAGCATCTCGTAGTCCTGTCTCGGGATGACCCCACCGACGAACACCACGATGTCGTCGCCGCCCTGCTTCTTCAACTCCGCAATGATGGCTGGCACCAGCGTCTTGTGACCCGCGGCCAGCGTCGATACGCCCACCGCGTGCACGTCATTTTCGATGGCCTGGCGCGCGCACTCTTCGGGCGTCTGGAACAGCGGGCCAATATCGACATCAAAGCCGAGGTCGGCGAACGCCGTGGCAACCACCTTGGCACCCCGGTCGTGGCCGTCTTGCCCGAGTTTGGCAATCATGACACGCGGACGCCGACCGCTCTCTTGGGCGAACGCATCGATTTCTGTCTTGAGCGCGTTCCAGCCTTCGGCCGAGTCATAAGCTGCTGCATACACGCCGGTCACCTTTTGTGTGTCGGCGCGGTGGCGCCCGTAAACCACTTCCAAGGCATCACTCACCTCACCCACCGTGGCGCGCAGGCGAACGGCCTTGATCGCCAGATCAAGCAGGTTACCCGAATTGGCCTGCGCCGCAACCGTGATGGCTGCCAGCGCTGCTTTCACAAGCGCGTCGTCGCGATTTTGCTTGATGACATTCAAACGCGCGATCTGTCCGTCGCGCACAGCCACATTGTCAATGTCCCTGGCGTCAATCTCGCTCTCTGTCTTCAGGCGGTATTTGTTGACGCCAACGATGACGTCTTTGCCACTGTCTATGCGTGCCTGCTTCTGAGCCGCTGCAGCCTCAATCTTGAGCTTGGCCCAACCACTGTCCACCGCTTTGGTCATGCCGCCCATGGCCTCGACTTCCTCGATGATTTTCCAGGCCGCGTCAGCCATGTCCTGCGTCAGCTTTTCCATCATGTAGGAGCCGGCCCAAGGATCGATCACGCTCGTGATGTGGGTCTCTTCCTGGATGATAAGTTGGGTGTTGCGGGCAACACGCGAACTGAACTCGGTCGGCAGGGCAATCGCTTCGTCAAAGCTGTTCGTATGCAGACTCTGCGTGCCGCCAAACACAGCGGCCATGGCCTCGATCGTGGTGCGCACCACATTGTTGTAAGGGTCCTGCTCGGTCAGGCTCCAGCCACTGGTCTGGCAATGCGTTCGCAACATCAGCGACTTCGGGTTCTTTGCATCAAAGTCCTTCATGATGCGACACCAGAGCAGGCGCGCAGCCCGCATTTTGGCGACTTCGAGATAGAAGTTCATACCAATCGCCCAGAAGAAGCTCAGGCGCCCGGCAAAGGCATCGACATCCATGCCCTTGGCAATCGCCGTCTTCACGTACTCCTTGCCGTCGGCCAACGTAAAAGCTAGTTCCAGCGCCTGATTGGCGCCCGCTTCCTGCATGTGATAGCCGCTGATCGAAATCGAGTTGAACTTCGGCATGTTTTTGGCCGTGTACTCGATGATGTCGCCGATGATGCGCATGCTCGGCGCCGGCGGATAGATGTAGGTGTTGCGCACCATGAACTCTTTGAGAATGTCGTTCTGGATCGTTCCCGAGAGCTTGTCCTGACTCACGCCCTGCTCTTCCGCGGCCACCACATAGCCCGCCAGCACCGGCAGCACCGCGCCGTTCATGGTCATGGAGACTGACACAGAGTCCAGCGGAATCTGGTCAAACAGGATCTTCATGTCTTCGACCGAGTCGATCGCCACGCCCGCCTTGCCAACGTCACCGGTCACCCTTGGATGGTCACTGTCGTAACCACGGTGCGTTGCCAGGTCAAAAGCGACGCTGACGCCCTGCCCCCCTGCCGCCAGTGCCTTGCGATAGAAGGCATTGGATTCCTCGGCGGTGGAGAAGCCGGCGTACTGGCGGATGGTCCACGGACGTACGGCGTACATGGTGGCTTGTGGGCCACGCAGGTAGGGCTCGAAGCCAGGCAAGGTGTTGGCATAAGGCAGATCCTGCGTATCGGCCGCCGTGTAGAGGGGCTTGACCGTGATGCCATCTGGCGTCAGCCAGTTCAGAGCGTCCACATTGCCGCCCGGTGCAGATTTGGCAGCCGCTTTGCTCCATGCCTCGATGCTGGCAAGCGGAAATTCAGTGTTGTTTGATGTCATGACGGTTCGGACCCAGATTCAGGCTGCGATGAAGGGACACTAGTTTACGTTATTTATAATTATTGATTCAAAATATTATTTCAAGCTTACAATCTCGACCATGACAGCGCCTTCGCTCTCACCGCGTGCTCTTTATGAAGAAGTGGCTGAACTCCTGCGTCAGCGTATCTTCAAGCGTGAACTCGCACCTGGCAGTTGGATCGATGAGTTGAAAATTGCCGAGGCCTATGGTATCAGCCGAACGCCGCTGCGGGAAGCGCTCAAGGTGCTTGCAGCCGAGGGTCTGGTGACCATGAAAGTGCGCCGCGGCGCCTATGTGACCGAGGTCTCGGAACGTGACCTGACCGAGGTCTACCACCTGCTCAGCCTGTTGGAATCCGATGCTGCCGGTGTGGTGGCCAGTAGCGCCAGCGAAGGCCAACTGCAATCCCTGAAGCTGCTGCATCAGGAACTGGAAACCGCGGCCCGATCAGAATCACAGGACAGGGGGGGCTTTTTTGAAGTCAACGAGCGCTTTCACATGTTGCTGCTCGAAATTGCCAACAATCGCTGGCGCGATCAGATGGTGGCCGACCTGCGCAAGGTCATGAAGCTCAATCGCCACAACTCGCTGCTGAAATCCGGGCGGATCGAAGAATCGTTGAAAGAGCACCGGGCACTGATCGCCGCCATCTGCGAGCGCAATGCCGCACTGGCTGTGCAGCGCATGCAGGAACACTTCAAGAACGGCCTCGAAGCGGCCAACTAAAGTGGTTCAGAAAGCGTAGTACGGGCCGATGCCCAGGTTTGAAGGCTGCCCCTCGACTCCCATCAACACACGCCGCCCGTAATAGAAGGGCAGTCCCCAATCAAAGCTACTGGCATCACCCATGGGCCCGGCCAGGTTCGGAAAGACGGTCTTGCTGGCATCGCCGAACATGGTAGAGGCGTCAGCCACAGAAAATGAAACTGCACGACGCAGGCCATTGGCACCGACCAGGGTCGCGGACACAGGGGTGAGCGTGCTTGGGCAATAGAAGCCAAGAGAGCTGTCAAGGCACGCGGGAATCGAGCGCGAATCAAAAAAGAACCCGTTGGAGCCGGTGTCAAGAAAGCTGTTGCTCATGCTTTGCGTACCGAGCAGCGTAGTGAAATAGCCTGTGGCACTGGTAGTCAAGACCACCGCCGAGCCCGGCTGATTATTGGCCTGCGTTCCAATGCCAAAAATGAGCGAGCCAGCCAGCGTGGTCGCACTACTCGACGCAGGCGCGGGTAGGTCGATCAGGACACCATTGTTGTCTGTGGCAAACAGGGGCACCGGGTTCTTCAGTTGCTGCGCCAGGCTTGCCTTGACGCCCACGCTGCTCGCACAGCTTGCGCTGCTGCAGGTGTAGTAGGAACCATTGTGGGTGCTGCCTGCACAGTCGGTGCCGCAGTCTTCCTTGAACAGGCCCAGCCCCAGAATGCCGTTGGCACCCAGGTTGGCCGCTGTGGTCATGGCGGTGCCGCCAATCGCACAACTGGCCGGTGCATTGCCGATCGTCGGATCCGCCACAAGCTGAATCGGCATGTTCGATGCGGTCTTGCCCCCCAGCATCACGTCTGCGAGCACCACCGGCCCCCAGGCGAAAGTATTGTCGACAAACTGAACACAACTGAGCAGCGGCAATCCGGCGCTACCCGTGAGACGGCTCAGATTCAGGGTCGGCCTGACAACCGACGACAGCAGCCGCAGGCCGATGGAGCCGGTGTCAACCAAAACATGATCAATGGTCTGACAGTCGTTGCTGACCGTGCGGCATATGGTTACGTCCACATACAGGCGGTTGACGTTATAGCCGGCACCCGCCGGCCCGGAGTCAACCACGATGGAAACCGCGTTGCTCGGGGTCACGGCAACCGGCGGTGTGCTCGGTGTCGCTGCTCCACCACCGCCGCCACAAGCACTTAGCAGGACGGCAAGCATCGCCAGCCCTGTGCCTAGCCAGAAACGCTTACTGCAGCACATCATGGATATTCACCCCAGCAGGAATCAGCTCAGGGGCATAGGCATAACCAGCAAAGCTTCGCATCCTTCCGGTCGATCTGACGATCAGTTTTCTGTTCACCACGTTCACGATCGAGCCACGCTTGCCCAGCGCACGCGCCTGGTCCGTTTCCAGTTTGTAGCCGCCAAAGAATTCACCCAGCAGCAGACTCAGATCCGGCAATACCGGACCGCGCCAACTCACCGCAAAGACCAGACCTGCCGGCGTTGCATATTCCTGAACTAGGGTGCCATTCTCAAGTTGCAGCGGATGCGAGGTGTAAAGGCTGGTGCCAGCCGCGGGACTCGCTGCAAGCGCTCTGGCCGCCGGCGCGGAAGACAGCGCAGACGATGGCGGCGCAACTGAAGGTGCCTGCCCAAGCGCAGCCAGCGCCGGCGCGGCCGCTATCGCCAAACTCAGACCGAGCAGGGGTGCCATCATGTGCCGTCTGGAGATCAGTCGTTTCACAGCAAAACCTTTGTCGACATGGTCTGCCCGACAGGGATCGAACCTGCGACCCACAGCTTAGAAGGCTGTTGCTCTATCCAACTGAGCTACGGGCAGAGATCGAGAGAAAAAGACATGGTCGGGGCGAAAGGATTCGAACCTTCGACCCTCTGGTCCCAAACCAGATGCGCTACCAGGCTGCGCTACGCCCCGACGTGCCGGTATTGTAGCGGCTGACACCATCGATTACATTCTGGGCATGCCGCCTGCGCCCCCACCGCTGGCCTGGCTCGCGCCAGGCGAGGATTTCCCGCCAGTAACGCAGAGCTGGGGCGCAGACTCGCCGGCACCGGGTTTGCTGGCGGCCGGCGGTGCGCTCGACATGGAGACCTTGTGCCGAGCCTACGGGCAGGGCCTGTTTCCCTGGTTCAGCGAGGGCCAGCCGAATCTGTGGTGGAGCCCGGACCCGCGCATGGTGCTGCAGGTCGAAGCATTCCGCCTGCAACGGTCTTTCAGGAAATCGTTGCGCAGGTTTGCCAGCACCGATGGTTGCGAAATTCGGATGGACACTGCCTTTGAACAGGTGATCAGCGCCTGCGCCAGCAGCCCGCGTGCCGGACAAAGTGGCACATGGATCGTCCCCGACATGATTGCCGCCTACCGCGCGCTGCATCGCGCCGGCTATGCCCACAGCGTGGAGACCTGGGTTCAGGGCCATCTCGTTGGTGGACTCTACTGTGTTTCCCTAGGCAAGGCGGTGTTTGGTGAATCCATGTTCAGCAGAGCCAGTGAAGCCTCCAAAATTGCACTGGCCGCCCTGGTCTGCTTTTGTCGCCACCAAGGCATCACACAAATTGATTGCCAGCAAAACACCCCCCATCTGGCCTCGCTGGGTGCCCGCGAAGTGCCGCGTGCGGCATTTATCGAGAGGATGACCGCCGAGCGGACTCGCCAGCCAACCATTTGGAAATTCGAGACCCTATACTGGAACGAGTTGTTTCATTCTGATTCGCCAACCACGTGACTGATCTCAACGACCTCCCGCTGCAAACACTGCAGTTTTACAGCACAGCGCCCTACTCCTGCAGCTATATGCCGGAAAAGATGGCACGATCGCAAGTGGCAACACCGAGCCACTTGATCAACTCCAGCACTTACTCCGAACTGGTCAGCGCCGGGTTCAGGCGCAGCGGCATGTTCACTTACCGCCCCTACTGCGATGCCTGCCGCAGTTGCGTGCCGATCCGGGTTCTTGTTAACGCGTTTCGACCCGATCGCAGTCAACGCCGCGCAAGGACCGCGCATGGCAATTTGCAGGCGCGTGTCATGAAGCTTTGTTTTCTGCAAGAACACTATGAGTTGTACCTGCGCTATCAAAACGCGCGGCACGCCGGGGGCGGCATGGACCAGGACAGTGTCAACCAGTACACCCAGTTCCTGCTGCAGAGTCGTGTGAACTCGCGCCTGGTTGAGTTTCGGGAGACCTGCGCTGACGGCAGCGCGGGCGCTTTGAAAATGGTCTCGATACTCGACCTGCTGGACGACGGAATCTCCTGCGTCTATACCTTTTTCGAACCCGACCCGAACAGCAGTTTTGGCACTTACGGCGTCCTTTGGCAGATTGAGCAGGCAAAGAGCCTGCAACTACCGCACGTCTATCTCGGTTATTGGGTCGCCGACAGTCGCAAGATGAACTACAAAGCGAGGTTTCGCCCGGCAGAGTTCCTGGTCGACGGCCAATGGGCAGGTGATTCCCCCACTTGATCCGCACAAACCCGAAGCGGAATTTTCACCAGATAAAATGGAAGATCAGCAGATCAGGAGCATCCATGAGAAAAGAAGATTCCGGCAGTGGCGGCACGCCGACCGTTCAGGTCATTGAGCGCATGTTCACCTTGATTGATGTGCTGGCGTCGCGGGAAGAGGCGATTTCGCTTAAGGAAATCAGCGAAAAATCCGGTCTGCATTTGTCGACCACGCACCGCCTGTTGAACGACCTGGCAACCGGACGCTTTGTCGAACATCCACAGCCTGGAAGCTATCGGCTTGGCATGCGCTTGCTGGAACTGGGCAACCTGGTCAAGGGTCGGCTCAACGTGCGCGACGCTGCGCTGGCACCGATGCGCGAACTGCACAAGCTGATTCAGCAACCGGTCAATCTCAGCATGCGCCAGGGAGATGAGATTGTCTACATTGAACGCACTTACAGCGAGCGCTCCGGCATGCAGGTGGTGCGCGCCATCGGTGGTCGCGCGCCGCTGCATCTGACTTCGGTCGGCAAGCTGTTTCTGGCTGCAGACGATCCGCAACGGGTTCGCGCTTACGCGACGCGAACTGGCTTGAGCGGGCACACCAAGAACAGCCTGACGCAACTGCCTGCGCTCGAACGAGAATTATCAAAGGTACGCCAACACGGCAACGCCCATGACAACGAAGAACTGGAACTCGGCGTGCGTTGCATGGCGGCGGGCATCTACGATGACCAGGGCATATTGGTGGCTGGTCTGTCTATTTCCGCCCCTGCCGGACGACTGGAAGAAGCATGGCTGCCCAAGCTGCAAGCGACCGCGCGTGAAATTTCCGTAACCCTGGGCTACAAGGCTGACAAGCTGCGCTGAGCCTAGCCTTTGGTGACGCCGGGAAGGGACTGGTTTACAAGGGCAGCTACCGGCACGGAGTGTGGCAGCGCCGAGGGGGTCGATTCCACCCAGCGCCTGACGCGCTCTGCATCACCGATACGGCTGAGCTTGCCAGCCGAGTCCAGAAAGACCATGATCAGCTTGCGCCCGGCCACTTTAGCCTGCATCACCAGACACTGACCCGCCTCAGAAATATAGCCCGTCTTTTGCAGGCCGATGTCCCATGACGGGTTCTTGACCAGGCGATTGGTATTTCTGTACTGCAGTGTTCTGTTGCCAACTGCAACCTGGTGCTCCGGCGAGGTCGACAGTTCGCGTAGCGTCGGGTCGCCGTAGGCAACATTGACCAGTTTGACCAGATCACGCGCACTCGACTGATTCTTGCTGGAGAGCCCGGTCGGTTCCTCGTAGTTGGTGTCGTTCATGCCAAGCAAGCGGGCCTTCGCATTCATCAGACCAACAAACACCGGCAAGCCGCCCGGATAGCTGCGCCCAAGTGCATGCGCAGCGCGGTTCTCACTGGACATCAAAGCCAGATGCAACAGTTCACCGCGGCTCAGAACAGTACCCACTTTCAGGCGCGATGTGCTGCCTTTTTCGGTGTCCACGTCAGACTGCGAAATGGTAATGACCTCGTCCATCGGCAGGCGGGCTTCACTTACCACCAGGCCGGTCATCAACTTGGTAAGCGACGCAATCGGCAGCACAGCTTTGTCGTTCTTGCTGAACAACACTTCATTGGTATCCTGGTCTATCACCAGAGCCACACTGGATTTCAAGGCCAAGGTGTCGTGCGATTGATGCAAGCCAGCGATTTGACCGAACGAGGGCTTCAGCGGCACTGCCGCCACGCGTACCACCGGCTTGCGTTTGCTCGCGGCGACCTTTTTGCCAGCCCGGTGTTTGGTGGCAGCCTTGAGTGCAGGCTTGGCCTCGGCGCGCTGGCTTTCGGCCGCCCCCGCCTGTGGCAAAGAAAACGCTAGCACCAGTACGGTCAGGGCACAGAATAAGTAGGATAGTCGCAAAATTTTCCTAAAAGTAGTTTGTTCGACTTCTCACTGCGGCGAGTTTATCCAAAAAATCCCGCAAGATCAATCAGTTGCAACACTTTCTTCACGAAGAAGCCGAATCAGACCGCTGGCTACCCTTGAGCCGCCACCCTGTCCGCCTTGCTTTGCAGCTTGTTGAGTGCGCTCAAGTAGGCTTTTGCCGAAGCCACGATGATGTCAGGATCAGAGCCCACGCCATTGACGACGCGACCACTGTTTTGCAGTCGCACCGTAACCTCCCCCTGGCTTTCGGTCGAGCCACTGATCGCATTGACTGAATAGAGCACCATCTCGGCGCCGCTCTTGACCTGGGCTTCGATCGCCTTCAGGGAAGCATCGACCGGGCCATCGCCATCGGAAGCGCTCTTCACCTCTTTGCCGGCGACCGTGAACACAATGCTGGCCTGTGGTCGCTCACCGGTTTCGCTGTGTTGCGAAAGCGAAACGAAACGGTACTGTTCGTTCTCGTTCGTAACGGCTTCGTCATTGACCAGGGCCAGAATGTCCTCATCAAAAATCTCGCTCTTGCGGTCGGCAAGTTCCTTGAATCTGGCGAAAGCGGTGTTGATGTCGGCTTCCGCTTCCATCTGAACTCCCAGCTCCTGCAAGCGCTGCTTGAACGCATTGCGACCGCTGAGCTTGCCAAGAATGATCTTGTTGTTGCTCCAGCCCACATCCTCGGCCCGCATGATTTCGTAAGTGTCACGCGCCTTCAAAACACCGTCCTGATGAATTCCGGAAGCGTGCGCAAAGGCGTTGGCACCCACCACCGCCTTGTTTGGCTGCACCACAAAGCCGGTGGTCTGACTGACCATGCGACTGGCCGCCAGAATATGTCTGGTGTCAATGCCCAAGTCCAGTCCGAAATAATCTCGGCGCGTCTTGATCGCCATGACCACCTCTTCCAGACTGCAATTTCCCGCCCTCTCCCCCAGTCCGTTGATGGTGCATTCAATCTGACGCGCACCGCCGATCTTCACACCTGCCAGGGAATTGGCCACCGCCATGCCCAAGTCGTTGTGGCAATGCACAGACCAGATCGCCTTGTCCGCATTGGGAACACGCTCGCGCAGATTTTTGATGAAGTTGCCGTACAACTCGGGTATGGCGTAGCCGACGGTATCAGGCACGTTGATGGTAGTGGCACCTTCCTTGATCACGGCTTCGATGATGCGGCACAGAAAATCGACATCGCTGCGGTAGGCATCTTCCGGGCTGAACTCCACATCGGCCACCAGATTGCGCGCAAAGCGCACCGCCAACTTGGCCTGCTCAAACACCTGGTCTGGTGTCATGCGCAGCTTCTTCTCCATGTGCAGCGCAGAGGTTGCAATGAAAGTGTGAATGCGCGCGCTATTGGCGCCCTTGAGCGCTTCAGCGGCGCGCGAAATGTCCCGGTCATTGGCGCGCGACAAAGAGCACACGGTCGAGTCCTTGATCGCCTTGGCAATGCACTGCACGGCTTCGAAGTCGCCATTGGAACTGGCGGCAAACCCGGCTTCAATGACATCCACCTTCAGGCGCTCGAGCTGGCGCGCGATACGCAACTTTTCATCCTTGTTCATGGAGGCGCCGGGCGACTGCTCTCCGTCACGCAAGGTGGTATCGAAAATAATTACTTTGTCGCTCATCTGGTTTCTCCGGTCATCGTCAATATGGCAGTCCAAAAAAACAAAAAGCCCGCTGCGGTTGCATGCGGGCCTGTAGTTTGGGTAAGCGCGTGCGCTACCAACTCCGCCCGTGTGGCGTTAGCAGTAGCGCTAGCGAAATGTTCTTCATGCCGTCAATGTACCACAAGTTGCTGGCACGGCCTCACTTGTGCAGACCCCGTTCATCGGGTTCGTCGGTCGAGGTGCTGATGACACTGGTTTGCTGACCCTTGGCCCTGCGCCATGCATAGATCACGTAGCCGCTGACACCGTACGCAATAAACAGGCTGAACATGACAATCGGCGGGTCAATGTTGATGACGGCGATGCCCAACGCAATCAGGACAATCACCACGAAGGGCACACTCTTCTTCATGTGCACGTCCTTGAAACTGTAGAACGGAACATTGGTCACCATGCTCAAGCCAGCGTACAGCGCAAGTGCAAAAGTCGGCCAGGCAACGCTAGTCCCCTTGATGCCCAGATCGGTCGCAACCCAGATGAAACCAGCCACCAGTGCGGCAGCGGCAGGTGACGGCAGACCCTGAAAGTAACGCTTGTCAACGACGGCCGTGTTGACATTGAATCGCGCCAGACGCAAGGCAGCGCATGCGCAATAAACAAAAGCTGCAATCCAGCCCCAGCGCCCCAGGCCCTGCAAGGCCCAGACGTAGGAAATAATGGCTGGCGCGGCGCCAAACGAAACCATGTCGGAGAGCGAGTCCATCTGCTCGCCAAAAGCACTCTGCGTATTAGTCATACGAGCCACACGGCCATCCAGGCTGTCCAGCACCATGGCGCAAAAGACCCCGACGGCGGCCAGATCAAAGCGGCCGTTGATGGCCATCACAATCGCATAAAAGCCGCCAAACAATGCCGCCAGCGTGAACAGATTGGGCAGCACATAGATACCCTTGCGGCGCTTCCTGACCAGCACATCACTGCCGTCCGCAAAGTCTGCTTCTTTCCCGTCTTGCATAGAATTGGCCTCCAGCGCCACATAGTAACAAAGGCCACCGAAGTGGCCTTTCTCTCGGGGCTCGGCTGCCCTAGTTACGGGTCTGATCGACCAGCTTGTTCTTCTTGATCCAGGGCATCATGGCGCGCAGTTTTTCACCCACCTGCTCGATCTGATGCTCGGCCATCAGGCGACGCCGGCTCAGCAAGACCGGTGCACCCGCCTTGTTTTCCAGAATAAAGTTCTTGGCGTACTCGCCGCTCTGGATGTCCTTCAGACACAGACGCATCGCGTCTTTGGTGGCCGCCGTGATGATCTTCGGTCCGGTCACGTACTCGCCGTACTCGGCGTTGTTGGAGATCGAATAATTCATGTTGGCGATACCGCCTTCGTAAATCATGTCGACGATCAGCTTGAGTTCATGCAGGCATTCAAAGTAGGCCATCTCAGGCGCATAGCCGGCTTCGGTCAAGGTCTCAAAGCCGGCCTTGATCAACTCCACCGTACCGCCGCACAGCACAGCCTGCTCGCCGAACAGGTCGGTCTCGGTTTCTTCGCGGAAACTGGTTTCAATGATGCCGGCCTTGCCGCCACCGTTGGCCATGGCGTAACTCAATGCCAGGTCGCGCGTGCGGCCCGACTTGTCCTGATGAATGGCAATCAGCTGCGGCACGCCGCCACCTTGCACGTAGGTGCCGCGTACCGTATGTCCCGGTGCCTTGGGCGCCACCATCCAGACATCCAGATCAGCTCGTGGCGTGACCAGGCCGTAGTGGATATTGAAGCCGTGGGCAAACACCAGCGAAGCACCCTGTTTGATGTTGGGCTCGATGTCGTTGCTGTAGACGCTGCCAATCTGCTCATCAGGCAACAGGATCATGACCACGTCGGCTGACTTGACCGCGGCAGCCACTTCGGCCACCTGCAGCCCGGCCTTTTCGACCTTGGACCACGAAGCGCCGCCCTTGCGCAAGCCCACCACCACCTTGACGCCGCTGTCGTTCAAATTCTGCGCATGAGCATGGCCTTGACTGCCGTAGCCAATGATGGCGACCGTCTTGCCCTTGATCAGACTGAGGTCACAGTCCTTGTCGTAAAAAACCTTCATCTTTCTTCTCCGTTGTAAAAAAATCAAACCCGCAAAATACGCTCACCGCGACCAATGCCACTGGGACCGGTACGCACCGTTTCCAGAATGGCGCCACGCTCGATGGCCACCAGAAACGCGTCATTCTTTTCCTGATTTCCAGTCAATTCAATGGTGTAACTTTTCTCTGTCACATCGATGATGCGCCCACGAAAAATATCGGCCATCCGCTTCATTTCTTCGCGCTCCTTGCCCACCGCACGCACTTTGACCATCATCAGTTCTCGCTCGGTGTAAGCACCCTCGGTCAGATCGACCACCTTGACCACCTCGATCAGACGGTTCAGGTGTTTGGTGATCTGCTCAATCACCTCATCAGAGCCTGTCGTCTGAATCGTCATGCGCGACAGACTGGGATCTTCGGTCGGCGCCACCGTCAGCGACTCGATGTTGTAGCCACGCGCCGAGAACAGGCCGACCACACGTGACAGGGCACCGGGCTCGTTTTCCAGCAATACTGCAATGATATGTTTCATGATTAGAGATCTTCCGAACCGAGCAGCATTTCGGTAATGCCGTGACCAGCACGCACCATGGGGAAGACGTTTTCGGTAGGGTCGGTGCGGAAGTCCATGAAAACGGTCCGGTCCTTCAATTTGCGCGCCTCGCGCAAGGCCGGCTCCACGTCCTGCGCACGTTCAATCAACATGCCGACATGGCCGTAGGCCTCGGCGAGCTTGACAAAATTCGGTAGCGCATCCATGTAACTGTGGCTGTAACGGCCTTCGTACTCGACTTCCTGCCACTGGCGAACCATGCCCAGATACCGGTTGTTGAGTGACACGATCTTGATCGGCGTGTCGTACTGCAAACAGGTCGAGAGTTCCTGGATGCACATCTGCACCGAGCCGTCGCCCGTAATGCAAAACACCTCGCTCTCAGGTCTGCCGGTCTTGATGCCCATCGCATACGGGATACCCACGCCCATGGTTCCCAGACCACCGGAGTTGATCCAGCGCCGGGGCTCATCGAAGCGATAGTACTGGGCAGCCCACATCTGGTGCTGCCCCACATCCGACGTAATGTAGGTGTCGGTGTCCTTGGTCATGTTCCAGAGCGTCTCGATGACGTACTGTGGTTTGATCACCTCATTCTGGCCAGGATCGTATTTCAGACAGTCGCGCTTGCGCCAGACCTCGATGGTCTCCCACCAGGCGCCCAGTGCCTGACTGTCGGGCTTGGTCGAGCCCTCCCGAATCATGGCGATCATCTCGGACAACACTTCCTTGACATCACCAACAATCGGAATATCAACCTTGACGCGCTTGGAAATACTCGACGGATCAATGTCAATATG
>Ga0194063_10000930_pt1 | contig 20010 bp, 16 predicted proteins | sample SepL3720m_MetaG_FD_155459 | JGI IMG/M metagenome (GOLD analysis project Ga0194063, IMG submission 155459) | Anoxic zone freshwater microbial communities from boreal shield lake in IISD Experimental Lakes Area, Ontario, Canada - Sep2016-L373-20m | ecosystem: Environmental > Aquatic > Freshwater... | reverse complement strand
CTTTTCGATAGTGTATTTGCTAAATGTTAACGAATACATGCCACCGGTAAAATCTTCAACTGGCGAAATCTCATCGAGAAGTTCGTTCAAACCTTCGTTGAAAAACCATTCATACGATTTGGTCTGGACTTCGATCAGGTTTGGCAGAAACTCAAAGTCTTTTTCTGCTCGCGGCATGATGCGTTTGCTCGCGCCAGAAACTGTTGTTTTCACTGTCATTTTGCTCCTATTTCTCAATATAATTAAAAAAGTATTAAATATAGATTTGGATAGACGAAACCGCTACAACAAAAAGCAACCCACGGGTGATGGGTTCTAGTTAAAACTTACTAGAAAACGCATTTAGTAAAATGCATTCAGTACCTAAGATCAATGATATAAAAGAAGATGACTAAATATTATCACAGACAAACCTGCCTGTCAACACAAGCAAGCAATATAAAAAACTTAGGACATCTATATTTTATACCAGTGCAATATAATGTCAAGGGGTGGACAAGCAGCTGATAAGCTAGTAAGTGTTTAAGCTGGAAAGCTAGATAGCTAGTAAGTGCTTAAGCTTATCCTTTTGTCATTCCCCTGCCCTCTTTGTCATTCCCGCGCAGGCGGGAATCCACAAATAGTATTTAATTCATAGCACGCTCTACTAGGTGCTTACGACCCAAAGGGTCCCCTTCGGGGCTGTGACGGGATTCCTGCCTACGCAGGAATGACATACGGTATTGTCATTGCGAGGAGGTACGACGCGGCAATCTATCATTTTCTCTTAGACCGTTCTCCACAAGGTCGAACCATAACAACAATACACACATTTTTATTCTTCGAGCGAGTCCGACGAGTCGAGAAGTCATGATGGATTGCCGCGCTTTGGAAAACCCAATAGCTCGCAATGACAAAGAGTTAGAAAGAACGATCGAAATGACAAAAACGCACCAAACACTTCTTTCGACAAAAGACTACTCGCTCTTCGGAGAGAAATTTTGCTCATATATATTCTGTCCTTCTTTGGCAGCTGTTGGATTCGATGCAAAAGCCGACCAGTTTGGATTTACTGCCGCTATCTCATTATATGCAACTTGTGTCTCGTCTTCCATAAAGTACAATTTCTCTGGATACCCGAGTGTGTCTGCATAAATCTCTAGCAATTTTTGATAAGCAAGGTTAGCATCAATTACATCCTGAGAAGTTGGAAGTTTTAGTTTGCCTATCTCAATAAACCTTGCTCTAGCCTCAGCAGTCTTTTGCTCATGTGACTTCTCTTGATCAAGCGCTATTGACTGATCAGGCGTCCCATTTAATCTTGGTTCCATAATTTCCTCCTCACTTAAGTTATTCTCTATTTATTCTGTCAAATCCCCTTCTCTTTTTGTCATTCCCGCCTCTCTTGTCATTCCTGCGCAGGCAGGAATCCAGTCGAGATAAACTCCGGCGGGCCTGCCTGCCGGTAGGTAGGAATCCACAAATAGTATTCACTTGAACATCTAAATAGTACACCAAACGATTAGCAATTCATAATGTACACATTGATAGTCAGTTGCCCCAAAAACGAGATAAGCCCCTGGCGCGGATCCGCAATGCGGATTTCGCCAAGGGCTTATGGATTAGGTGTAGACCGGTCCACTAGGATTGGACGGTCTTTTTGGAGAGCACAACTCGTATGTGGTGGCCGACACGATCTGCCGGCACAGTAAGCACACGCCAACCGTCGCGGCCGAAGTTCGAAACACGCAAGTGCCGCCCATCGTCAAGTGGCCGTGTTGGTCCCGAATGGAACCAACCCAGTAAGAGATTGATCTCCTTACTGATTTTTCTGATTGAACAACAGGCCTCGATAACGACCTGCTCCTGAGCGCGCTCAAAGCTGAATCCTAGCTTGGAAATTGCTTGTTCCTGGTGCGCCCAGTCCCGATCAGGAAATCGCCCATTGAAATCTATTAGGCGGTACCCTGGCTCAACGATCTGGGTTGCCCAGTTCTCTCCATCGTGGAAATTTTTCATCCACCAGCCGTAATTCGGGTCGAAGTATGGCTGCTTGGCGCGGCTGTGACCCATCTGCTTTTCTAACTGATGGAACGAAAAACCATTGATCCAGATCATCCGCCAATCTGCGCCGTTCATGTTCTCTTCAGCGCATTCACAGATGACTTTTTCAGTATGGCTGATCCCGGGATTAGCTTGTCGCGCCTCTCGACCCCACGCTGGCATTGTCTCATAAATGCCGAAGACCTTACCGTTGCCAAGTATTTGCGCAACTACTTCTTCGTTTGCGGTAAATAGCGGGCTTGTACCAGCTATCCGGCCGCAATAAGTATTATCCATATCATCACGCACCTTTTTGCGAGACTTGCACTATTTGTGTCAAGTTTTACACGCGGCATTTGCCCTTTGGGCTTAGCTGGCTACTAAAGCAATAGACAATCAAGCCAAAAGGGATTGTTGCGACTCACCTACTTATCTTTTTGAGAGTTTCAGTGAGTCGCGGGTATTTGTCGTCCTCCTTCGGCCGGTGAATTAACGATCCGAGAGAGCGAAAGGACTACGACCCAGAATCAGCGATAGTAATCCACTGGTCTCCAAAGACAGTCCATGCCGAACGATCAATCCTGTACACTGCAAAAATCCAGTGTCGGCAACGGAGATCCCAGAGGCAGGAGAGAACCTGATTGGTTCCCTTGATGGGGAAAAGATTGGAGCGGCTATTGACTAGAAGATCACCGTCTTCGCCACGCCCCTGCAGCTCGACCATCTGCCATGCACGGCCGAATGTAGCCAAGAAATTACCGTCAAATTTTCCCCAGACACGAGAGAAATAAGAGGAGCTAACTATTCGATTAATTCGAATAGTTACCTTTTCTTCGGCCGAATTAACACATCCATCGCCACCAAGTATGGCCCAAATTTCATTGTCAACATAACCAACAACTACACGAGCTTTCTCCCTGTCCTCGGGTTTTGTTACCTTGAACTTATCTTTTGGGATAAATTCAGGAATCTCGTCCAGCTCGACATCCTTGACGAAAACGAATAGTTTGGATGTGCTTTTTGCGCAGCCAGCAAGGAATACACTCAACTTCTCTCTGCTGATCATTTTGGGGTCGGCGACACTCATCAGAATCTTAACCAGATCCCAATTTTCAGTGAGCCACTGAATCACACCAGATTCCCCATTCATCAAATTCTCGACCAAATGGGTGACTTGTTTCCAGGATGCTTCTCTCATAGCATTCCCCTTCAGCGTTTTTGTGTCCGCTACGACGCACCCTTATTCTCCCAATGCGGGAGATAAGTAGCCCTTTGGGCTTAGCTGGCTACTAAAGTAATAGACAATCAAGCCCAAAGGATGATATTTCAAGGTTCGATAACGCTATATCTATACCACAAAAATAGATTTGACGCAATAAAATAAAGAACGACACCTTCGAGAGGTGTCGTCCAGTCCATGTAGCGCCGCAATAGCGCTACTGTTCGCGGCGAAGACCGTTTTCTTCATCGCTCGGCTCAGCGAGAGCCATGTTGGTAGGGATTACCCCGCGACGAAGTACGAATTCTTCGTCACTTGGTCCAGTGAGGGCCGTGTGGGACTCGAAGGCCTCCTTGAATCGTTTCCTCTGCAATCTGCAAAATGCCTCAGAGAATCGGTCAGGTGTTCCATCGACGATATGGCCTCTCTTGGCCTTATCGTATGGCTCACCGCAATACCGACAGGTGTTTTGTGCGTCTGCCATATTATTGTCCTCCCTGACTCATTTATACCGCTAAGTTACTTTTTTGTAAATATGGAGAATATACGGCAAACGAAGAAATACTAGAAACACCTCACATGTATGAGGTGTTTCAGATGATGTGACATTGGGTCAGTGATTGCTGAAAAAATGATAGATTGCCGCGCTTTGGAAGACCCAATAGCTTGCAATGACAACATCGCGTGTCATTCCCGCGCAGGCGGGAATCCACAAATAGTATTAGATTCATATCATGCCCTGCTTGGCGCTTACGCTGTGACAGGATTCCTGCCTTCGCAGGAATGACAAAAAAAGAGGGGGGGCATGGTGCAAGCGTGGTCATGATACCAGAATAGAGAGCTACGGTTTCTTGTATTCCATCACATACTGTGGTTGGTGGTCGCCATAGTTTTTTTCGCCGACGAGGACAAAGCCACATTTTTTGTAGCAGGTAATCGCTCGAGCGTTGTTTTGATTTACATCGAGCAGTAGGCTTTGGTCAGGAAAAGTTGAGTCGAAATATTCACAAATCAATTTGACAGCTGTCGTACCATATCTCTTGCCCCAGCAATCTTTCTCGCCAATGGCGACATAGAGAGTAAAATCATTATTTTTCCGCTGCTGGATCAGGATATGACCGATCGCCCTGCCGGAGAGATCGATGATAAAGTCGTGGTACGCAGGTTTCGACAAATGGCCCAGCATTATCTCGTCAATGCTAGCGTTATCCAGAAATTCATGGCTATCCGAAGTCCAACTGCGCAATTCGTCGTCATTCCACCAACTATGAAAAAGTGGAATGTCAGCTTCAACCAGGTCTCGTAATGTTACTTCATTCATCTTTGACATCATAATAGTTATTTAAATCTCTGCCAATTATACACTCAATCCGCGAAGTCGCCTAATCAAAAAAATCCAACGGCTAAGGGATATCTGCCCTTGAGCCATTGGATGTAAGTTTGATATATGGAACCAATCTTCTATTTATCGTATTTCTCGACAAAAGACTTGATCGCATCGATGTTTTCCAAGACCAATTTGGCTTTTTTGACCCCAAACTGAAAAGGGTACTGATCATCTTCGCTGTTTTTCAGCACGATCATCTTGTTGCCCTTGAACTCTGATTCTTCGACGATAGACATAAAATCCTCCAACTTATTGATTACTGAAATATTTTATCACAGATACGCTGTCTGGCAAAATGTAGAAATTGGCAGATGGATAGAAGGCCGCAATGCTAGTAGCTTGGAACAAAAGCTTCTCGACAAGCTCGAAGAATAAAAAGATTTGTCATTGCGAGGAGTCTGCGACGTGGCAATCTATAATTTGAAACACATGATGGATTGCCGCGCTTTGGAAAACCCAATAGCCCCGCCCATTTGGCGGGCAGGTCGCAATGACAAGGAACAGCAGGTAAGTCTTATACTTGCTAGCCTAAACACTTACTAGCCACGAAGTGGCCCCTTCGGGGCTTACTTACTCTTATGCTTTGAAATTACTTCGTGCATTTTTTGAAATCGTTCCTCGGTAGAGGAGCAAAAGTATTCTCGACAGACCTGAGGTCGATCGGAGTGAATGCTACAACCACGATCCTTCAGATAGATACAGCTACCATCATCATTTTGTGCCAAAATATTCGCGCCGTAGAGGACTGCCTCATCAAAATCTTCGATGGCGGCGATACCATCAAAAACTGTCTGGTAACGACCCGACCGATACTCAGTTTCATCGAGATTGATCAAAAAAAGCTTGCAACAAACGCCACACTGGGTGCAGATCTGATCAGATAATTTATCTTTGAGAGTACTATTCACCGAGAGATTTCTGCGATTGTTTCAAAGCTTCGCCCAGTTCTTTCAGTTTGATTGGGTCGGCTGATTCGCCACCACCAGAGCAAATCCAACCTTCATATTTCTCAAACCAAAAATTTTTACCACTTAAAACTTGCTGCCACTCGCCCCTTTTCAAATACTCTGTGCCGTGCATCGGCATCAGTTTGACATGAGCGTGATCGATACCGAGACCTTCCATCATCACACCGACCCTGCCGACATCACCAAAATAATTTTCCAAGATAGCTGACACTTTTTTGGTCGCGATCATCAATTTTGCGAGAACTTCATCGTGCAATTTCATCACATCGCTACCAAAATGCTTTTTGGGGATTACACAGGAAAAACCCTCAGTATTTGGGTCAATCGAGAGAAAAGCCATGTGATCGTCGTCCTGCCAAAATATCTGCGCAGGAATATTTCCAGCCACAATTTCACAAAAAATACATTTATTTTCTTTGGTTTTGGCCTCATAATTCGGCATAATATCCTTTTGTTTAATATCCTCAACTAACGATACGCTTGGCGAATGCATTGAATTATTTCTGTCGACAAGTAATTTTTTTATACAATAATTCCGCCGATAAAGTTCTGCTCAAAAATAAGTTCGTCGCCCTTGTAGATTTTCTCATTGCCAACAAAATCTTTGATGTCACCATCTAGCACTGAAATGTATTTGAATTCACCATCAATGTATTGAGCTGGTCCGCGGTATGGTTTTTCTGGATCCATTGCCAATAACGCTTTTTTGAGAAAAAGGAAAGACTCATGAGTAGTGTTTTCGTCATCATGAAATTTGAACTTCATCCCACCCGCATAAGCCATCGCCCAGATCGGTTTGTTTTTGTAATAGACAATCTCCTGCCCAGGGGCGAAATAATGACCACAGTATGAATCATGGTAGAGATAATCTCCTTCGACATATTCAAGTTCGGAAAAACCTGGTCGCTGAGGTAAGACCTCTTTGCCGCCACCTGCGTAGCCTTTGGCATTGGCATTGAACAAAAACTTTTTCAGCTCGTCATAGTTTATTTCCATAATTCTCCTTGCTTAATACTTCTCATACTACGATACGCTCAGAGAAATTGATTTTCAAGAGTTGGTGGATGCAGTTTAATCCAGCTATCGTTTCATATTAACTTTGTCATTGCGACCTGACCGCCAAATGGGCGGGGCTATTGGGTTTTCCAAAGCACGGCAATCCATCATGCATTTCAAATGATAGATTGCCACGTCGAGGACTCCTCGCAATGACAAACAAAATTAGCTGTCATTCCTGCGCAGGCAGGAATCTAGTGCTGGTTCCGATTTAAGAAATGTTTTCACAGGCGCTTACGCTGTGACGGGATTCCTGCTCATCGAGTCTGAGCCCGTTCGACTTCGTTCAGGGCATGAGTGCAATCGAATGCCTGAGGGCTCTTCCCTCAGAGTCAAATGACCTGCGCAGGAATGACAAAAGGATGGCACAAAATTTACCATTCAAAAAAATCCAAAAAAATAGAAAAAATGAGGGCAAAAGGCGTCTTTAGACCATTAGATTATTGCGGCAAGTTTGTCGAGCAGAGGTTCGATACCTTCTTTGGTCGCTGTCGAGATCGGAAAGACTTCTATTTTAGCTTTTTTGAATTTGGCTAGAATTTTTTTATCAGCTGACAGAAGATCAATCTTGTTGATCGCGACAATTTTTATCTTAGCCGAAAGTTCTGGAGAAAATTGCTTTAATTCTTTTTCGAGAATCTTGTATTCGAGATAAGCATCAGCCGAGTTTACATCGATCATATACAGCAATACTCTGGTGCGCTCGATATGTTTCAAAAATTTAATGCCCAAGCCCTTGCCCTCTGAAGCGCCTTCGATCAATCCTGGGATATCAGCGATAATGAAGCGTCGTCTTTTGTGAGTAACAGTACCAAGATTTGGAGAAAGTGTCGTAAATTGGTAATTGGCGATTTTTGGTCTAGCTGCAGAAACAACTGAAAGAAACGAGGATTTTCCTGCATTTGGAGAACCGACCAAGCCGACATCGGCGATAGTCTTCAGAACGAGTCGAAGCTTCTTGCCGTCACCACGCATGCCAGCGTTTGACCACTTGGGAGTTTGTTTGATCGATGAAGCAAAGTGTTGATTGCCCCAGCCGCCATTGCCACCGTGACCGATGACTGTTTCTTCGTCTAGATTTACGATATCGATGACACAATCATCTTTGGCAAAAACTTCGGTACCAATCGGGATCTCAACTGTAAGATCGTTGCCTTTTTTGCCGTGTTTATTCTTGCCACGACCATTTTCACCGTTTTGGGCTAAAAATCGTGGATTGTGTGCCAGATGGGATAGTCCGTGAGTATTGTCGACTGCTTTGAAAATAATATTGCCGCCATGTCCACCATCGCCGCCATCTGGACCGCCTCGAGGAATATATTTTTCACGACGAAAAGAGACCGCGCCATCGCCGCCCTTACCCGCTTTTACATAAATTTCGATTTCGTCTAGAAACATTTTAAGTTCGATTTATAATTAATTCGTGTGATCTAGTTTGCACCACAAAGCTACAATAACATATTTTTTGTTATCTGGCTACCAGAGACAATTAATAGATAAAGCCAGAGGCGTCACCGGCACCGACAACACGAGAACCAATCCGACCCCAACCAGCATAACCATTCATTTCGGAAATTTTGTATGAACCATCGCCGTAGACTTCTTCAACATAGGCAACATGACCACCCCAACCGCGGGTCGAGACATAGATAGCACCAGCAACTGGTTTTGAACCTGTCGCATAGCCTGCGCGAGCAGCTGATTGGAGCCAGTATTTGGCGTTACCCCACTGTGCGGGAACAAAACGCTGAGTCGCCACATAATATGTGCACCAACCGTATGGATAATTGTTGTTCTTCGCACCAGCAGGACGAGTAATAGCCAAAACTTTGCTACTACTACGAACTGATGAACTTTTGGTAGCTGCCAATTTGGCAGTCTTTTCCGCTTCTTTTTTGGCAATGGCCGCAGCCGAGACTTCATAACCTCGTCTGGAAATCTTAATCTTACTGCCAGGCTTTACTAAGTTGATATTATCTATATCATTCACATATTTGATCGTCGATAATTTGACACCAAATTTGACGCTCAAGGAGGTGAGCGTGTCACCGTTACGAATAATATAGTAAATATCCGAGGCGGAGTTATCAGGAAGGGGCTCTTCTCTGGCAGTGATATTTGTCTCAACTGATTTTGACGGAGCATCGAAACCAGAAGCCAAAACAGCGACCGAAAGTGATTTGTCCACAGCGGCTGCGTCATCTTTTGTCAATGGTGTGTAGGCATCAACACTCTGAATAATACCAAACTGCTCATCTGGAGCAACTGTCGTTAACTCGTCGACATAGGCCATAGCGGTCAAACGATCACCTGTATTGGAGATAAATACCACTAGAAAAATGGCGACGATCGCAATGTGTGGCAAATTTTTGGGCGCCGAGAATCTTTCTAAGTACGACAAAATATGCGAAAGTACCACGCCGGTGCTCGCAATCAACTTCAACAAATAGATATAGGAAGAACGAATAAATGGGTATTTTTGTAGATAGTTTTTGATTTTTGAGACTAAGACCGTATTTTTTGTTTTCTCCGACTGATTCGAAATCGGAGGTTCGTTTTCTTCATGAATAAGCATAAAGTTATGTGCCGCTTTTCACAACACATGCTTTAGTTTATATGACTGAGGTACCTTCTGTCAATGCCAATTGTAACTATTAGACGAAACGCTTTTCGCTGCGAACTGAGAATAATACAAATGTATCGCCGACTGAGACTTTGGCGTGAGCCGGCAAACTGAAACCGCATTCGGTGCCCGAAGCACACTCTTTGACATCACTTTTCTCTCGACGCAAAGATTCGATCTTGCTGCGATATTTTTCATTGTCATCTTGCAGAACCTTGATCATGTCTTTGGCTGCGATACGGCCAGATTCAACTCGGCCACCGGCCACAAAACCTTTTTTATCATCTCGAAATATCGCTAGGACTACTCCTCGGCCAAGCTCATCCTCGATGATCAGTGGTGGCAAGAGATTCGACATCTCCGCTCTCACTGTATCGATCAATTCATAGATAACCGTAAATGTTTTGGCTTCAATCTTTTCCAGCTCAGCAATCTTCTTGGCTGCGCCAGAAACCATCACACGGAAACCATAAATCTTGGCGTGAGTAGCTCGAGCCAAGATCACATCTGACTCTGAGACGGCACCAATGCCATCAGAAATGATGTTAAGACGAACTTCTGGGTGAGTAATATCGGTTAGAGATTTGCGCAAGGCTTCAAGAGAACCCTTCACATCAGTTTTGACAATTACATTGAAATCAACAACTTTTAGATTTTCGTTGTCAGTACTTTCATCGTTGATACGCTTGGCAGTAGCCACATGAAGGTTCGAATTGATGTTTTGAAATTGTTGAGCGCTTTCTCGGGCACTTTTCTCGCTCTCGTACACGACCAATTTGTTACCAAACTCAGGCAAGGTTTTGAGACCGGAAACGAGAACAGGCGTTGATGGTGTGGCTTCAGTAATAGTCTTGCCAGTATAATCTTTTAGAACCCGGACTTTGCCAAAAGAGGAGCCGATCGCTATCGGGTCACCCTGACGCAAAATGCCATTTTCAACCAAGACGACAGCAACCGAACCGGCACCTTTTGCCATATGAGATTCGACGACAACGCCGACTGCCTTACAATCATAGTTTGCTTTTAGTTCCATCATCTCGGCTTGCAATAGGATTAGCTCCAGCAAGTCGTCGATCCCCTGCCCCGTCTTGGCCGAAACTTCAGCCATAACCGTCTTGCCGCCCCAATCCTCAGCAACCAGATTGTATTCGGAAAGTTGTTGCTTGGTCTTGATAATGTCGGCGTCAGGTAGATCCACCTTGTTGATGGCGACGATAATCGGAACATTGTTTTGCTGAGCTTGCTCGATCACCTCTTTGGTCTGAGGCATCACGCCATCATTGGCCGCCACAATCAAAACAACGATATCGGTGATAACCGTGCCATGCTCCCTCATCGCTGAAAATGCAGCGTGACCGGGTGTGTCGATGAATGTAATGAGTTTGTTTTCAATCTCTTTGCGTTTGGCATTTTTGAGTTGAACTTGGTAAGCCGAAATATGCTGAGTGATGCCGCCAGACTCAGACGAGGTAACATGAGTTTTTCTGATCGCATCAAGCAAACTAGTCTTGCCATGGTCAACATGACCCATGATCGTGACGATCGGTGGGCGTTCCAACAAATTTTGACACTCGGAGGTTATCTCCTCAATCTTGCGATTTTTAGAACTATTAGCAGCTTCTTTTTCGACTGTCACACCAAGATACTCTCCGATGATCGAAGCAGTGTCAAAATCAATCGTTTCGTTGATAGTGGCCAACATGCCATTTTTCATCAACTCTGAGATCACACTCACGACTGGAATATCGGCTTTTTCAGCAAAATCTTTAACTGTAATTACCTCTGGGATCGCTATCGTGATATTTTTGAGTACTTTAACTTCGGCCTCGACTGGGGCATTGTAGTCTCGTTTGACATGATTTTTTTTCTTGAAATTTCTGGCCATGATGTTTTGTAACTGATTAATCATAGCACAAGCAAGCACGATTCACAACTTAGGACTCCTTGCCCCAGTAGTTTGTATCGTCTGAATCTGACGGCGGAGAGACTGCTTCTGCTTTGATTTCTTCTGGTGTCTCGGCTTTGTCTTCTGGTTTCTCGGCAGCGTCAAACAATGAGGCTGTCTCCTCCTTTTTCTCCTTGCCTGATTTGTCGGATTCCTGTGTTTCATTGTCGGGCTGAATGAGTGCTACCGAAGATACTTTGTCATCTTCGCGCATCTTCATTACTGTTACGCCCTGTGTGTCACGACCCAAGCGTTTGATTTTTGTTAGCTCCATACGGATGAATTGACCTTTTCTGGAGGCTAGAACAACATCGCCGATCTCAGTATAAGTGATATGCATGCCGATGACACTACCTGTTTTCGGGGTACAATTTGCGGCACGAATACCCATACCGGCCCTCTTCTGTAAATTGAAATATTTAAGTGGGGATCTCTTGCCGAAGCCATTTTCCAGAATTACCAGCATATCAGGGCTCTTTTTGGCTTTTTCATCGTCGATCCAGAGCTCGCCTGGGACAATTGCCATCGACATAACCTTGTCGTTTGCTCTTAATCTCATACCCGTCACACCACTAGCGCTTCGACCCATCGGTCTGACATCAGTCTCAGGATAGCAGATTGCCTGACCCTTTTCTGACACCTCAACAATAACATCGTTACCCTTGGATGTTTCAACCCATTTGAGTTCGTCTTTGGGCTTAAGACCCATCGCGATAATGCCGGTTTTGCGGATATTATCGTATTTGGAGATCTCAGTCTTCTTGATCTGACCCAAAACCGTACCCATAACGAAGTAATTGGAATCAATCGAGGCCTTAGGTACTGTCAAAATTGCCGTAACCTTTTCGTCCTGTCCGATCTGGACGATATTGACGATCGGTGTACCCTTAGCCTGTCTGCCGGTCGCAGGTAATTCGTATATTTTACTCTTGAAGATACGGCCTTTGTTCGTAAAGAAGAAGATGTCGTCGTGAGTTCGGGCACAGATCAGGTGATCAACTATATCCTCCTCTTTGGTCGTCATCCCAACTACACCAACACCACCTCTAATCTGTCGGCGATAGGTATCGACTTCCTGACGCTTGATATAGTTTGCACGAGATAGAGATACGATAACTTGCTCATCGGGGATCAGATCTTCAGCCGAGAAACCGTCCAGTGCGTGAGGAATAATCTCTGTGCGGCGATCATCACCGTATTTAGTGGAAACTTCCTTCAGATCATCCTTGATCAGTCCAAGAATCTTTTCTGGGTGATCCAAAATATCTTTGAGATAAGCAATTCTCTTTAGGAGCTCAGCATATTCATCCTCAACTCTCTGGCGCTCTAGGGCAGCCAACGCTGACAATCTCATATCGAGAATTGCGTCAGTCTGTCTCTCAGAAAGATTGAATTTGGCCATCAAGTTTACTTTAGCCGCATCACGATTGGCAGATGCACGGATAATTGAAATAATCTCGTCGATGTGGTCGAGGGCTATTTTCAAGCCTTCGAGAATGTGGGCGCGATCTTCAGCTTTCCTGAGATCAAACTTTGTGCGTCGCTCGATCACTTCCTTGCGGTGGGCAATATAAAATTCGAGCACATCCTTGATAGTCATGACACGAGGCTCGAGATCAGGAGTTAGCGCCAACATATTGACATGAAAAGCCGTTTGCATCGGCGTCAATTCGAACAATCTATTTAGAACTTTTTTCGGATATGAGTTTGCGCGCAGCTCGATGACCACTCTCACACCGTTACGATCAGATTCATCGCGAAGGTCTGAGATACCATCGATCCTTTTGTCTTTGACCAGATCGGCAATCTTCTCAATCATCGAAGATTTATTGACCTGATATGGAATTTCATGAACAATAATTCGAAAGCCTCTTTTCACTTCCTCGATTTCGGCTTTGGCGCGCATCACGATCTTGCCCTTGCCGGTCGAGTAGGCCAATTTAATATCTTCAGTGTTATAAATAATGCCGCCTGTTGGGAAATCAGGACCTTTGATATGTTCCATCAATCCATCGATTGAGATCTCTGGATTATTGATCAGTGCAACAATACCAGCGCAAAGTTCGCGCAGGTTATGAGGAGGAATGTTTGTAGCCATGCCCACAGCGATACCGACGCTACCATTTAGCAATAGATTAGGCACACGGGCGGTCAAAACAACCGGTTCTTGGACAGTACCATCGTAATTATCAGCCCAGTTGACTGTATCTTTGTCGATATCCAAAAGCATTTCACCGGCAATAGCGGCCATGCGACACTCAGTGTAGCGCATTGCTGCAGCAGAGTCGCCATCCATCGAACCAAAGTTACCCTGTCCATCAACCATTGGGTAACGCATGGAGAAATCTTGCGCCATACGCACGAGGGTATCATAAATAGCTGTGTCACCGTGAGGGTGATAATTACCCATAACTTCACCGACAACTTTGGCGGATTTACGATATTTAGCACTATGATACAGACCAGTCTCGTGCATAGCGTACAAAACGCGACGATGTACTGGTTTCAAACCATCACGAACATCTGGCAATGCACGCGAAATGATTACACTCATCGCGTATTCAAGATAAGATGTCTCCATCTCGGTCACAAGACCACGCTGTTTTAGCCTTCCAACTAGCGGATCATATGTTTCGTCTGGCACATCTTTGGCTTCGACAACAGTCTCAACTGGATGTTCGTCGAGGTCGATCTTGGGATCAGCACTTTCGTCGATATCGGCTAGAATTTCCTCAGTATTTTTTTCTTCACTCATAACTATCCTTAAATATATTATTTATTTACCTGGCGCACCAACTCGTAGACCACGCTTTAGCGTGCCAGGAAAAAGTCATTTAATTTGGTTAAATTCGATACCAACAAGCTAAAGCTTGCTCTACGGTGTGTAAGGTGAATTATTTAGATTGGGCACTGATTAAGTGTCGATATTTTGAACGGTCTTGGCACGGGTTTGAATAAATTTCTTGCGTGGCGGCACCTGATCACCCATCAACATCGTAAAGACCTCATCGGCTCGCTCAGCACTATCAATATTGACCTGCAGCAAGACTCGATTGGCTGGGTTCATCGTCGTCGTCCAAAGCTGTTCTGCACTCATCTCACCCAAACCTTTGAAACGCTGAATGCTAGGCTTAGTGCCATCAGTTTTGCCTTTCATCAGGGTTTTGACTGAAGCGTCTCGCTCGGCCTCAGAGTAAACCCAATGCTTCTCTTTGCCCTTCGTAACCGCGAAAAGTGGTGGTTGAGCGATGTATATATGACCTTCACTGATCAACTCAGGGTAATTTCGGAAGAAAAAGGTTAGCAGTAAGGTGCGGATATGGGCACCATCAACATCTGCATCAGTCATGATAATGATACGATCATAGCGCAATTTTTCATAATTCACATCTTCGCCGATACCGATACCCATAGCGATAATTAGAGCCTTGATTTCGTCCGAGGAGATCATACGGTCAAGTCTTGCTCTCTCAACATTCAAAATTTTACCACGAAGTGGCAAGATTGCTTGGAATTTTCGATCTCGACCCTGTTTGGCCGAACCACCAGCAGAATCTCCCTCAACAATATAGATTTCAGTACTTTTGGGATCTTTTGATGAACAGTCGGCGAGCTTACCCGGCAAAGTCATACCATCAAGTGCGCCCTTGCGTATGATCGTGTCCCTTGCAGCGCGAGCAGCAAGTCGAGCTCGAGCTGACAGCGAACACTTTTCGATGACTTTTTTGGCTTCGTTTGGATGCTCATCAAGATAAATGTTCAAAGCTTCCGATGTGACAGACTCAACGATGGCCCGAACCTCAGTATTGCCAAGTTTTGCCTTGGTTTGACCTTCGAACTGTGGATCACATAATTTCACCGACAAAACGACTGTTAGACCCTCACGCACATCTTCACCAGTCAGAGCGTCTTTGGTCAGGTTATTTTTCTTGGCATAATCATTCATCGATCTGGTCAAAGCTGTTTTGAAGCCAGTCAAGTGCGTCCCACCTTCAGGAGTATTGATATGGTTAGCAAAACAGTAAATATGCTCTTTATAATCATCACTATAGGCCAAAGCCAACTCAACGATGACATTGTTTAGTTCTTTTTCGAGATAGATCGGCGGTTCGTTGATTGGCGTCCTGTTTTTATTTAAATGCAATACATACGAAGCGATGCCACCCTCGAAATAAAAGGAGTATTGTTGAGGTCCGTCAATCCGCGCCACAATTGCTTCGTCTTCATCTCCACCAGATCGGCCAGTATGAATATCTTCGTCCTCAACAATTTCTTCATCGCCGTCTTTCGGTGCCGGTGAAGGAGTAACTACTGATTTGGCATCTCGTTCATCGATGACGTCAATAATAACACCCTTGGTCAGATAGGCTTGTTGACGACATCTGTTTAGAACAGTTTGATATGAAAATATCGGCGCAGTTGTAAAAATTTCTGGGTCAGGCAAAAAGGTAATTTTTGTTCCCGTCCCCTCAGCTTCTCCTATAACTTTAACATCGGCTTCTGCCTCGCCGCGCTTGTAACGCTGAAGATATTTCTTACCATCGCGAGTAACTTCAGCCTCCAGCCAGACGCTCAATGCGTTTACAACTGAGACGCCGACGCCGTGCAAGCCACCTGAGATTTTGTAGCCGCCATCGCCAAATTTTCCGCCAGCATGAAGAATAGTCAAGACTGTTTCGAGAGTCGATTTGCCAGTTTGCTTGTGCTTGTCGACAGGGATGCCGCGACCATTATCCAAGACGCTGCAACTACCATCTTTGTGCAAAGTGACGACTATCTTGTCGCATGCGCCAGCCATCGCTTCATCTATTGAGTTGTCAAGAATCTCCCAGACTAGGTGATGAAGACCGTCGATGCCAGTGCCACCGATATACATACCTGGTCTTTTTCTAACTGGTGCCAGTCCTTCAAGAACGGTGATACTCGACGCATCATATGATTCGCTTGAATTTGTTTTGTCAGCCATGTGATCTCTCCGTTATTAAAACACAAATAAAAATGGTTATTTGAACCGTGGCTCAATTGTACCTTCTTTATTTTGGTCTATCAAGTCAAAGCTACATTTGCCTTATACCGAGTAAGCAAATTTATCTTTACCAGTTTTTTTATTTTTGTGTAGATGTACCCAAATATCAGTAAATATGCGAGCAAATAATCAACTAAGTATTTAGCTTAACATATTGATAAAATAATTAATAAATTAATTAATCAATTATCAGCTTGATCATCAAATTTATTCGATTAGATGACCCAATAAACACTAAAATCATCTTGAGTAGTGCATTAATATGATCGCTGTTATAATTAGGACATGCAAAATGATAGAGAAATGTATTTATTATCCTTTGATGAGGCCAGATCGAACGAGTTGCTTATTCGCAAGTTTTTACTTTCCAAAGCTTCAAAGGTTCGATATACAATGCGTCACGAAGGATGGGGATGCGGATTATTAATCATCCTGCCTTTTATTCTGCCGCCAAAAAATTATTTCCGGGATATGAAGTTTAAAGAGACAATTAAAAATCTTGGCAAAGATTTCATCGAGCAAAAGATAGACAACACTTTATATAACGATGTTGCAAATTCTAGAAACTCAAGATTTCATCACTATTTCTACCGATTATCCAAAAACACGACTGCTGAAATAAATAAAATGACACTGCTCGATAGTCCGTATGGGTTTGAAGATCCAACTTTTTATATTGATGACCTCATGATTGGCTCAATTATCAGTCACGAGCCAGTTTTTGTGCTTTATCTAACACAAGAAGAAAGACGAAGCCTCAACCAAAAAGGGATTGTATTCGAAACGATCGAGGACAACCTCTAGGTTCAGACCTAGTTGTATGTTAAATGTTTCCCAAAGAGGTTAGCGCGGCATGAATGTCATTACTCTTTACGGCTTCCCCTGCAAGTCATTTATTCGTAGATCAATGCATTACCTGCTTACCGATTGTATTACAATAAATAAATAAATGATTAATTGAATCAATGACTAAATGATTAAATATCTTTATGATTGTATTCTTGCCACTTTTTTTCAACAAAGTCAGACATTTTATGCTTAAATATCTCTTTGGAAAAATTTGCAGCCGCTTTGACACACTTTTGAGGTTCAATCTTCATTTTTTCGAACTTTTTAACTGCCGAAACTATTGAATCACTCGTTTGTTCATCAAAAAACACTCCGGTTTCCCCATCTTCCACACTCTCGGTAGCTCCGCCAACCCCATAGGCGATGACAGGGATACCTGAAGCCAAAGCTTCGACCGGCACGATGCCAAAATCTTCTTCGGCCGCGAAAACCAAGGCTTTTGCCTCACGAAAATATTTGGCCAATTCTTCTCCAAATTTACCACCCAAAAACTCAATATTATCCTTGGCTTTTGACTGAAGCGACCCTTCGTCAGAACCATAACCTATAACTTTCAAGGGATAGCCCAGATCATTGAAGGCCTCAATCACAATATCACAGCGTTTATAATCAACTAGACGACTAACAAAAAGGTAATAATCTTTTTTGTCTTCGACTTTTGCTGGAAAATATCGATCAACTGAAACAGGCGGGTAGATTACCGTCGAGTCCTTTTTGTAATACTTCGTAATACGATTGCTAACATAGCGAGAGTTGGCAATGTAGACATCAGGTCGATCCGAAGCTACTTTATCCCATAGCCTTAAATCATGCATTGTTTTGTTGCGCAACCAAGAAAATGCTCCCTTCTGAGCTCGAGGATCTAGATTTGGCTCGTAGAGATATCTTGGCGGAGTATGACAATACGAAATATGCAAAGTTGATGGCTTGGTAATAATCCCCTTGGCAGCCATCGTCGTCGAACTGATGACAAGATCATACTTTGACAAATCAAATTGCTCGAAGGCAAAAGGGGCAAACGGGATCAATAGTTCCCTGCGGCTTTTGACAAAAGGGATATTTTGCAAAAAAGATGTCACGACATTTCTGTTGGCAAATTCTGGCACTTTCTCACGATCATAGACAGTCGTAAAAATATCAGCCTGCGGATACATCTCCGCCAATGCTTGCAAGACCTTCTCTGAGCCAGCGAAATTAACGATCCACTCGTGGACGAGAGCGATATTCAATTTTTCCAAAGATTGCTTCATCGATTACCAAAAATATAGTTTTTACAATAATTTTCATATCAAAACCAAAGGACCAATTCTCAATATAATATAGATCGTATTTAACTCTCTCTTCGACAGAGGTATCCCCCTTTAAGCCATTGACCTGAGCCCATCCAGTCAGACCAACCTTGATGTGGTGGCGAAGATAATAGTCAGGAATTTCCTTTTCGAATTTATCAACCAATTTTGGGAATTCTGGGCGCGGACCAACGAAACTCATATCGCCGATCAGAATATTCAAAAGCTGCGGCAGCTCATCGATATTAGTCTTGCGCAAAACGCGTCCCAGCGGCGTCACCTTGCACTGATCGTCAGCTGCGGTAGTCCATTTCTTACCCCCCGCAAAATCACATTTATCGATATACATTGAACGAAATTTATAAAAATTAAACGATTTTTCGTCGCGACCAATGCGTTCGTGCTTGTAGAAAATTGGCCCTTTTGAAGTCAAAATTTGCAAAACCGCAACCAACAGAAACAATGGGGATAAGATAATCAGCAATATCGTTGACAGGACAATGTCGAATATTCGCTTAATGATGCGACCCCAGCCATCCAAAGCGGTTGGCTGCAGCTCCAAGAGCGGAGTTGCGCCGATGTTACTGGGCACAAAATGCATAAAACTAATGATATCAGGAGCATACTTAAAGGAAACCTTATTGGCATAACAAAAACGAATGATCTTCATCAATTTAGAGCTATTTAAGTTTGCGTCCGTAACCACAACCTCGTCAAGCTGATTCTTTTTTAGCAAATATGGTAAGCCTTGATTTTCTACCGACAGATAATCTTCGTCTCCCGAAAATGTTTTAACTAGACGAAATACCAATCCATCGTTAGTAGTATCAGATTCAAGCCGGTTGCTAATCTCATTTTTACCGATAACGACGATATTGCGACGACCGACGCCAAAACGCAAGAAAATGGATTGGATCAACCTCATAATCATACGACCGAGAATCAAAAAGACGATACTGTCGACCCAAGTAAAAGCTAGCACGACACGGGAAAAGAATAGTGTTTTAGTCAGGAATATGCCCAGCACCAAGAAAAGCATTGCTACCGATGAAGCGACGATAATTCTCCCCATTTCCGACAAAAAGCTGCTACTACTTCTAATGTTATACAGACCGTTCATCGCAAAAACCACCACCCAGATTGGGATGATATAGAGTGCAATTTTCAAATATACTGACTGGTCGACGGCTAGACTGCCCAAGTCCGTGCCGAGATGCTGACGCAAAAAATATGACACAGCAAAAGAAAAGATTATGACTGCAATATCGACAGGAACTAGCAAAAAGGCAAATGTTAACTCAGCTTTTTTCATATTATTTATATATTAGCAAAAAAGCTATCTGTTGGCCAGAAGACAGAAAACAGGAGTCAGGAGCTGGAAGTTAGGAGACAGTATGGAATGAGTAGTTCTCGCCCCCTCTTCTCTTTGTCATTGCGAGGAGTCTGCGACGCGGCAATCTATCACAACTTCTCGACATGCTCGAAGAATAAAAACTATGTAGTGATTCTCCCCCGACGGGAGTCGGGGGCTTCATTGCTAAAATGTTAATTTCAGTTGCCCACGATCTTCTTTGGCTTGATATTCAACATAACGCAAAATTTCCTTTTCGTTCAGTCCGATTGTTG
>Ga0194063_10000929_pt1 | contig 20015 bp, 38 predicted proteins | sample SepL3720m_MetaG_FD_155459 | JGI IMG/M metagenome (GOLD analysis project Ga0194063, IMG submission 155459) | Anoxic zone freshwater microbial communities from boreal shield lake in IISD Experimental Lakes Area, Ontario, Canada - Sep2016-L373-20m | ecosystem: Environmental > Aquatic > Freshwater... | reverse complement strand
ACTGAATATAATTATAATCTACAATATAAGTTCCTTTCTTACCAAACAACTTCTCACTAACATCAAATTTGTTATTCTCATAAACAACTTCTTTAATGTATAGACTGCCTGTTTCATCAAAGAACATAGCTCGTAACTTTTGCTTTCTCTTGAAAAAATCGCCAATTCCCATTTATTACACCACACATTTAATCAATAATAAAAATAATAACCTAACTAATATATAATCATATCTAACTATTACCTTTCAATCCTGCACCAATAAGATACATAATACCCACAAGACCAATCACCAAACCAACAAACACACTCTTATCAACACCAACAAACACCCCACCCAAAATATAACTAAATCCAACAACAAAGAAATAAGGAGCATTACGAACCCATATAGTAATAATCAATAATACCATCAAGAAAATAATAATCAAAGAACCTAAATCAATAATAGGGGGAGCATTATTCTGAGCAATAATAAGACCAGTAATACTATTATTCAAATCAGTAAAATTATTATTAACAACACTTCCCCCACCACTAATATTCAAACTATTAATACTATTATTTATCTGTTGCAACTGATAAGAATGATTAGTTTGCATTTGCATAACATTATTCAAATCATTAATAATATTCTGAAACAAAGTAGTTTCTATAATATGAATCTTAGTAGAACCATCAGATAAAAAATTATCAAACTTACAAGTTTCCTTAGTAGAATACCAACCCAAAGAATTAAAATTATAATTATAATAAAACTTACCATCAACATTACTACTCATAACCACATTATCCACCAACTTACTTCCTAAATCATCATAAATAGTAATATTAGCAGTAGCATTACTAATTAACTGCCCATTACGAATACAAGCAGTAACAATAGAAGTCGGAACATTAGGATAAGAAGTAATCTCCTCAGCAAAACTCATACCTATAACTAACAAAAAAACAAAACAAAAAATACCCACAAATTTCATAAATTACAAACCCTCATATCAACAATCTTCTCTTAACATCAACTTCGGTATTAATATAATCAATAGAAGCTGATGGAAGAGCAGTACCACTAACAGTTCTATAAATTAAAACACCACTTCCAGTAACACCAGTAGAAACAAGAGGAATAGTATTACTAACAGTATCGCTCCATAATTGCACACCACTTGTAGCATTATAAATAGTACAATTAGCACGACTGCCCGTCGGATTAATAACAATACTATACTCATACCAATTATTACCACTCATAATTGTAAAATTAGAAATACTATTATTACGAACACTATTATTAAGGGCAATACATCCACCAGTAATATTTGTAGTATTAGCAATTTGCTCAAAATAAACACCATCAACAACAGCACTCGAAGTATTACTATCTAAAAATCCACCCTTAAACACAGTAGTATTAGTTCCAGTAGAAACACCCTGAGCAAGACTAAAATTACCTGCACCCATACTAAATATCTCATTACCATTCAACTGAAAAACATTAGGGTTAGTTTGAATAAACCAACCACTATTAGCACCAGTACCAACACTAAGAGATACAACACCAATACGATTAGGTGAGGGATTCAAAACATTATTCATCGCTCCTGCCGTACCAATAATACCATTATTATAATTAGGCAAACACATAGTTCCACTAATAGCATTACTCATAAAATCACAAAAATATGCCTGATAATCAAGAACATTAACACCATGTTGTAAAAAGTGATTAGCAGTATAAATATTTTTAGTTGCAAATAAGCCCGTACTATTAATTCTTAATATTTCTTCTCTTGTTTCATTTTCATTATCAATATTAAAGACCATATTCATACTATGATTGCTCGTCACATTATTAACATATCCTCTGATACTTCCATCCTCATTATAACTACTTCCATTATAAGAGTACCATCTAACGCCACCAATAAAATCACCATTATTATTTGCAAGAGGATTTAATGAAGTTCCTAAACTCGTACTAATACTAAGCCCTGCATAACTATTCAAATCAGTATTCATAGTAGAATTACCATAACTATCAAAATCTCCACCAACAAGAATTTTTGTATTAGAACTATCAGTACAATCACCTAACAAAGCAGAACCAATACATAATCTTTCTTCGGTATGATTATACCAAAAACTTTTATCAGAATCATACAATTCACCAGTAAAATTAATATCTCTTGGTCTAATATCAGTTCCATTAATAGAACGCTCATCAGAAGAACAAAGACCGTTATTTTGAGTACAAACCTTACTACCCTCAATACTAATATTACCATTAAAATAAGCTACAATATCACGATTACCAGTAGCATTAATTAACACAACATCAGTATCAGATGCTTCTAAATGTAACAAATCACTTCCTGCCTGAGCATTACCAGTATGCTGATGAAGATGCAATAAATCATTATTGAAAGCACCCTTTTGTTCTATATTAAAACTTCCATCATTAAAACTAAAATTTAAATCTCTATTAGCCATACTAAAATCTTTATTAGCAACAGGATTTCCAATAACATCAAGAGTTGGAACATTAGAACTATTATAGAAACCCAAAGGATTAGTAGTCTTATTATAATAAAGACTATCAGTTAAAGATTGATTAAAAGAAGTATTAACAGGAACAACAACAGGCAAAGTAGAACTATTATAGAAACCAAGTAAGTTCAAATTCTTATCATAATATAGACCATTAGTTTTTGTTTGATTAAAAGTTATTACCCCATTAATCACATCAATAAAATTATCACCACTAACAACAGAAGCATTAGTTCCATTAATACCATCAGTACCATTAATTCCTGCAACACCCTGAACGCCCTGAATACCCTGTATTCCCTGAGAACCATTCAAACCATCAGTACCATTAACACCATTAACACCATTAGTTCCATTAATACCATCAGTACCATTAATTCCTGCAACACCCTGAACGCCCTGAATACCCTGTATTCCCTGAGAACCATTCAAACCATCAGTACCATTAATTCCTGCAACACCCTGAACGCCCTGAATACCCTGTATTCCCTGTATTCCCTGAGAACCATTCAAACCATCAGTACCATTAACACCATTAACACCATTAGTTCCATTAATACCATCAGTACCATTAACAATATTAAGAGCAAGAATACGAGCATCAATCATATCAATAACAAAAGACTGATTAAGATAAAAATTATCACCACTCAAATACAATCCAGAACCAACACCATAAACATTATTCAAATCACTAAAAGAATAAGACAAATCAGATAAACCAACACGATTAAAAACAACAGTCTTAGTATTAGAACCACTAATACTAACACCACTAAGATAATTATTACCAGCAACATAATCATTAAGATACACAGAAGTAGCATTAACAAAAGGCAACAACAACAACAACAACAATACTCCAATATATTTTTTCATAATGCACATCACCAAACAACTATTTCATAGTATAAACAGTACCAATAATAACAAAAATCCCTAACACACCATAACTAATACTCAACCAATTAGGAATATCAGTATATAAAAAATAAGTTCCAACAGCAATAAAACAAAATCCTGCAAACAACACAGTAATAGGAATACGAGTAACAATACCAATCACCCATAACAACACAGGGAATAACAACACCAACATATCACTAACCAATATATTAACCATTAACCCCCACCACGAAACAATTTAAGTAACAAATACAACATAGTAAGACCAAGAGGAGCAAACAACAAAGCATTAAACACACCAAGAGAACTAATACTAAAAAAAATACCCTCAAAAAACATCCCAATATAACTAAAAAAATTCAACGCACCAATATCAGCAACATTACCCGAAGGAGAACTAATACTACTAACACCACTAATACCAATCAACCCCATCATCACAAAAATAAAAGTATAAAATGCAAAGATAAAGAGCAACACAGTCGAATCATTATTACTGCCCATAACAGTTACGCTCCACTCACAGCATACCTAAACGCAAGAGCAACAAGAGAAGCACAAATTATAACCAATAAAATAATAACCCACACAGGAGTTAAACCAATAGCCCAAGTTCCAATTAAAGAACTAACAAACACCAACACACCAACAATAGCCAACAACATACCATCAGCTCTCATAGTCTTATAAGCAACAACCATAAAGATTCCTGCAAGAACAATACTAATAAACAACCCCAACAACAAAGCACTAACTCCATCAATACCTAAACTATAAAAGTATTTACTAATAGGATTAGAATTAGCATTAGTTTTCAAATTATCAATATTATTCGGAGCATTAGGATTTGATAATCCAGTATCTTTTGATACATCAGTTGCAAAAACGGCACTATATACATAATTTGTATAATCATTATCAATATTACTAAGATAATGTATTTGCCCATATGTAGCAACACCGAATGGATAATAACAAATAGCAGTAAAATTAGATATTGTATCGCCAGTAATAATATCAAAACCCTCACCATTAATTAAAGTATTAGATGGATAACCTTTTGTTAAATGAATCATAGATGGTTCTAAATCAGGACTTAACTCCATACTCTGAGTTAAATATTTTGTAGTACCATTAGATTCAGTATAAATCTCTATTGAAGAAACTTTTTCAGTAGAAAATTCATTTGAATTAGTATTACCCCCAACAACAACATTATAATTCATTTTTAATTTAATATTATAATGCCTAATATTATTGATTAATTGATTTTGTGGAGTAAAAATCATATCAATAAATACCTGATTTGAACGCAAAGTTCCCAAAGTTGAGGGAGTAGTAGTTATAGCCGAACCAATTTTATTTTTTATACCATTAGAGTATTTATAAAATGTAACATTAGTATCATTTTTCTCAACAATCATATAAAACATAGTATTACCATTAAAATCTCTAAATATAATATCTTCTGAACTATTACCACTATTTTGATAAAAGAAAGCATATCTCAGATTTCCAGATATTTCTTGACCTAAATTTTTTACAAAATCAAAATAAGTCATATTATTATTAGGTATATCAATTAATAATCCATCAGATTTTATGTATAAGGATAAATTATTTCCCTGTAAATTATCAGTAAATATTGAAATATTATTTACAAAAGAAGGTACTGAAAAAATAGACGGCACATATCTTTCTGAAAAAGTTACATTAGATACTACATTACAAGCAATAGAATAATATAAATCATCATAACCAGTAGTAACATTAACATTTTGATAAGTTACAAGTTGATTATTAGTAATATCCGATTTATTATAACTTACATTAAAAAGAATTTTAGTAATAACCGTTCCTGCCGTACTCATTAAAAAACTCGTGCTATCATTACTACTCGACACAAAATCCAAAATTCCATCAGCATTAATATCAACAGGCAAAGGAGTAGTAGTAGAAACAGAACCTGCACGAGAACCCAAAGAACTACAAGAAGTATAATTAGAAGCCCATGAACATTTATAAACATTAAAATCCCAATTACTACCAGTAACAATATCCTTATCAACAACAAAAGGATTAATATTAATATTTTTAAGAACATTAAAAGGAGTACCATCAGGAAAACTTAGATAAATCTCATTTCTTATAGTCATATTATTACTATTTATAACATAACTCCTGCCCGAAGTATCAGAACTGATATAAAATAATTCATCAATACCATCACCAGTAACATCACTAACGGCAACACCACCGAGTGATTTATAAGGAATATTTACAAAAGCTCTTGTATGCATAAAATAATAACCAAAAGTTGATGCTTGGTCATACAACACAATATTAGTATAACCATTACCATTTTTATTATTATCACTTAATAATAAAGAAGTAGTCGGAGAACCAGTTTTAACGCCACCCATCAAAACAACCGACGGCATATTAAATGCAGGATGAAAAGAAGCCCAATCAACTATTCTTTCATCACCATCATCAAACAAACCAACAAGCTGATGCCCTGCAACAAAAAATAACGCATGACGACCATCCCTATCAAAAGTATTATCATTAACAAGACTATAACTATTAGAATCATTATAAGAATTATAATAAAAAGCATGAAGATTACTATTACTAACATTCATCCACACACTATTAACAATAGTAGAACCACTCAAACTAAAACCACGAAGTTGCTTATCATTAGTGACATAAAAAATATAATTTTTAGAATCACCATGATTAACATAGAAATTATCACAAATAAGATTTCCTGCAACATTAGGAGAATCATTATATTTTGTACTAATAGTTTTATTAGCCACAACGACTAATCTTGAATCCACAACAGTTAAAACAACCATATTCCAAACAGTATTATTAATATTAAATACTCCAACATATTCTTTCTTACCATCACCATTAACATCACATACCACAGGAGAAACACTAATATTTCCAAAATACAAACGGTCAGATTCAACATTAAGAGTTTTACCCTCAACAAGAGTTACCCCATCTTCAACAGGCAAAATCAAATCAGCAACACCATCAACATTATAATCATAAACAACAGGTTGCACATTACTGCCCTCACCACTCGAAACAGCACCAACACCAACATAAGCACCATTACTTACTACACCAAAAATATCATGCGTTAAACCATTATCATTACCAAAAGTAGTAACAGAATTATAATTAGCACTAACAAAAGGCAACAATAACAATAAAGCAAAAAACATTATGAAATAATTTTTTTTAATCATAGAATCGCTCCGAACAATAAAATACCAATCATCAAAATAAGAACACCCTCAACAAGAACTCTTTTACTATCCAACTGACTTCCCCCCTCAGTAATAAAATAAAACCTCGTCAATGCACTAAGTATATACACCAAAGCAAATAACCAACCCCAAGTACCCAACCAAGTATTATTATTAACAGGCACAACAGGAGCAACATAACCACAACTACTATTATTATAAGAACTCAAATTACCAACAAACATATTACCACACAAAGCAGTATCATTAACACTCAAACAACTACTAACATTATTTGAAGCACAAATACCAAAAGAACTACAAGTCCAATTTTCCACACAACCAACACTCAAATTATTAACTGAATAACCATAATATCTAATATTACCAACATTGGTATTAGTATAAGCACTAACTGTACTAAGAATATCCATTTTCCAATAACGATAAGAAACATTATTTGTAAAAGTATAATTAACACTCCATTGAGAACCAATAGGATTAATCGCACCAGTAACATTTTTCATAGAAGTCCAAGTAGAAGCATTATCATTAGTAGCTTCAATAGTAAAAGATTCAGGACAATTAACATACTGACAATAATAATCCATCTGATTAATAACATAATTCTTACTATTATTATCGCCTAAATCAATAACAATCCAACTCGTGCCGATATCAGATGCCCACCCACCAGTAGATTCATTATCAAAACTATTCCAATCATCATAAGGGTCAGCTCCACCCGAACCACTATACACAACATAAGGATAAGGAACATCATTAGAAGTCATGTTTTCAGGAGAAACAACAGATAAATTATGATATATACAAGCAAGATTATCATAACTACTTAATGGACTACTATTAAGATTAGTACCACAATTATTCAAATCAACAATCCCAAGACAACTACTAACATTACCCACAAGACAAGAACCATAAGAACCACAAGTCCAATTCTCCACACATGGAACTGCTAAACCTATTACTGATGCAGTAAGATTATCTATTGTATCACCAATACCATTAAAACTACTGCCGAAAAAAGTACAACCTAAATTACTCGAAGTTCCAGTTTGCACCAACACATCATCAATATACACTTCATAATCATTACTAAATTTCTTAATCTCAACTTTATGCTGACCAACAGTAAAAGGGATAAGAGTATCATTTGTTACACTATCAGCAAGAATAGTCCAAGTAGCACCCAAAGAATCATAAGTACCAACACACACCCCTGCCGTACAATAATTAGGATTAACAATATTAGAAATACCATCAACAAAAAAAGATGATGCAGGAGAAGAAGTAGCACTTATATAAACATAATAAACCACAGAAACATTATCAGCACAGTTAAAAGAATTATTCATAACATTATTCGACGGAGAAGTCGGACTTCCATCCCCACCCATCCTAATTGAAAAAGAACCATCAAAAACATTAGTCGCAGTATAAAAAGTTCCCCCAGTCCAATTATTACCTATCTCAGTTCCAACTTCCCCACCATCACTAAAAAAAACTGTATCAGCACGAACCACAGAAACACAAAGAACAAGCAGTAACAATGGAAAGATATACAGTAGTTTTTTCATAACGCCACCAATAATAAGAATTGTTAGATAAAACATTATATAAACATTACTAAAAACTCAGAAAAAAAACTGAAAAAAAGGAAATTTGAGAAAAAATCAATCCCAAATCTTCATTATTACCTTAAATGCAAGAGCAAGTAAGACAGCAGTTGTTAATCCAGTAACAACACCAGCTCCTAAGCCTGTTGCATTTAACAAACTTGAGATTCCACCACTAAGAGTTGGAATTAACGCTGATACAATAACAACCAAAACAATTGTTTCAATAATTTTCTTTACTTCGCCTGACATAGCCATAGGAATTACCCCATATAGTTTTAACATTTATTAAAACTACACAAAAGAATACCATTATATAAATGTAATCAAAAAACAACCACAAAACAAAAAAAAATACAGGGTGAAATAAATGAATGACAGAGAAAAACTAAAAATCATAGAACTAAAATACGATTTCTTAATAACAATATTAGCACTAACAATAACAACACTAACATTAGGAATAGCATATTACCTATTCGAATTTAAAGGAGCAATAAACTTCATAATAGGATTCAACGCCGTATATATGACAATAGCACTACTAAGCTACAAAAAAGGAAAACAAAAAGAAAAAGAGTTGTATAAATGAACGAAACAATACTATTAGGAAATCTAAGCAACATAAACACAAAAGCAGGAATGATAAACATAAGCTCACTAAGTCCAGAACAAATAATAACACAATACTGCTACGACTTCACAAAAAACAACAAATACCTATTAATATTCATGGTAACACTATGGTTATCAAGATACATTCTAAAACAAATAATCAAAAGAAAATATGTAAAAAATCACATAGTAGTTCCCAACACCATAAATCTAAGTTACGAAATACTCGACGAAACAGTAGATTTACTACAAAGCACATACATATTAATAATGCTAATATTAATGTATCAATAAAAAAACAAAAAGAGTAACTATGATAACTATGAACCGAAAAAAACTCGAAGAAATGATAAAATATCACATAACAAACTGCAACTGTCAATATTGCAAACTATACAACGAAGAGGATGAATAAATGGATTTTGATGACTACGACACAGATAAAATAATAACGGCAATAATAGTAATAATAGTAATAATAGCACTACTATTTGTAACAACAATAAAAGCATATGACACAGTAACAACAAACAAATATGCACCATACACAAAAATCTGCACCGACAACCCAAGAGAAAGAATGAAACAAAACTGCACCACACAACAAGACTGTATAACAAAATGTGCAACAAGACTATACGAAGAAAAAAATATAAAATAACCAATCAATCAATATAACTAACCTTATCCTTTTTCACAAAACGACCATTATCAACATTTCTAAAACTAACAACTGCCTTATTATTCTTATTAACATAAACAGTCTTGACAGCAAAACCATCATCATAACCATAAACCTCACGACCATCACGACGATACTGCTTAATCTTCTCCTGACGAGCATGAGCAACATCCTCAGTAACACCCTTATTCTGTTTCCCACCAACAACACGACCATAATAACCTTTCGCAATAGCCCTATCATTCATCGCCTTAATGAACTTATCACTATCAAGATTAATATTACCTTTCTTACCCTTTTTATGCTCAATAGCATTAATCTTTTTAAAAATCGCCAATAAATCATTCTTACTCTTCAACTCTCTTGATGGACTAACATGAGTTTCAGCATAACTCATAATATCCTCAAACGCATCGTCATAATGAGAATTACTCGTCGCCTTAGCATACTCCTTATTCCGACCAACTTTCACCATAACAACACACCATTAATCATTAATAGCTTTAAATGTTTCTAAAACAACAAAGACAGTACAACCACAACTACAAACAAAATCATTATTAAAATCATCAACAAAATACTTATCCACACGACCACAATCACAACAACGAATCATAAAGACAAACCATCCTTAACAACAACTTCAAGATGACCTTTACTATTACCATACAATCTACTATACCACTTAGCAGGAAAATGACTGCCCAAATACTTCTTACTCCCACAAACAATACATGCACTATAACACCAACTACGATTACCAACACTTCTCACCATAAAAAACTCCTCAACCACAACATAAAAAAATAAACAGCAAACAAACTTCCAAAAATAATCAACAAACCAATAACAACATTAATCCCAAAACGAACACTCTTCTTAACCTCTTCCATAAAACAATACACTCCACATAATTATTTACAATTCAACACGAGAAACACACCCGTATTTAAAAACATAACAAACACTCTATTATTTACTTTCTAACTCTCCACTTTTTCTTAACTGAACATAACGGTCAAGCTTCTTTTGTGGAATATTAGCAAAAGCATCTTTAACACCAGTACAACCATCGCTCGTACAAGCATATTGAGGAAGTTTCTCTGGAATCCATCCAGATTCAAACTTATTAGTAAACCAACTTAAAGGCATCCTTAAATCTTTAGAGTGGTGACTAATCTTTTTTGATACCGCAATAGTAATTTCAACACCCATAAGTTTAACATTCTCCTGACTATAATACTCAAATTTCTTCCATAATTCAGGATGTACTTTCCAAGTAGTATAAAGACTTGAAGGACTTTGTTTAGGACAGAAATAACAACCAATACGATTAAAATTCTTATAAAGAGGATTAATAATATTAAGTTTATTAAGATACCTTACACAATCTTGTTCAGTCCATTTCCACTCATTAAGAGGATAGCGTATAAATTCTTTATTACCAATTCTTTTCTGTTCATCATAAGCAATACCAACACAGATATTTTTAGCATCAACCATTTTATCTTCTAATTGTTTAATCTTCGCTTCACGAGTAAGCCAACAAGGAATAAATGCAGTAGGAAACCCTCTATTATCTCCTTTATTATCTCCACGAGTAAGAGTACCATAAAACCACTTATTAAAATCTTCCTTACTAAATTTCAATCTTGTAATAGGTCTACCAATATATTTTTCAATCAAATCAATATAATCATATAATTCCTGATACTCAAAACCAGTATCGGCAAACACTATCTCATCAACTTGTTCCCCAAGTTCTAACATTCTTAAAAGCATAGCAGTACTATCTTTACCACCTGAAAAGCTAACATAAACATATTTAGCATTTTCACGTTCAGTTTTCAAACGTATTGCTTCATTAAAACAGTTACTCATAAGGTTTTCTCCAGTTCAAACTATGGTTCTAATCTTTTACTATCTTTGTAATTAAACATTTCTTACAGATACAATGATGAATAGCTTTTATAGATATTCCAGTTGTCCATCTTGTTGTTATATCCCAATCGTGTTTGCAAATCATTTATTTCACCTTTAAACTATGGTTAATATATTCCACCAATATATGTTCCTACTATTGTCATTCCTATAATTATCATAACTATACATAAAAGAGTAAGTTCAAACCAATTAGTTTTAATTTCTTGCATATAATCCTCAAACAATTATTTTATAGTTCTCCTATTGCTTTAAGCATTTTTTTATGTTTATCAGCTAAATTAGATATATGCTGACACTTCTTTATATGTTTCAAATACCAACCATAAGACCAATATTGTTTTTTACAATGATAACATTTAAGGTCGAGTTGCATAATAAACACCACTATTTTTTTCTTATTGGTATATTAAACTTATGAATACGAACCACATGATTCACCATACTCAAATAATTACTCGTAACATGAAAACATACAGGACAACGATAAACATTCTTCTGAACAATAATATCCTTTCCACGACGAGTAGTCAATTTTTCCCAAGTAACCTCTTTTCCAAACAACCTCATTATCCAAACCTTTCTTTCTTCTTATTATACTCAATACGACGAGTAAAATTATGATACACAAAACGAAAACACACATGACACGAATTACAGGGTTGCAAAGGATTATTCTTATGACGCCAATACTTACAACCACAAACACACAACTCATTCTCACGAGGACAATCAATATTAATATGCACCATAATACACACTACTCCAAACGCTTCTGACCACTATCAGCATAACCATCAATAGCCAATCCCGACTTAAACTTTTTTTTTAACGGTTTTTTCAATATGCACCAAACGATTATGCTTAATCAAACAACTATGATAAAAAGAAGAATAACGACACAACCGACAACAAAACAACTCAGGCATTATCATCACCAACCTTATAATGAGCAAGAGTAATACTCACTTCTTTATCAAACTTATTACCCTTAACAAAATCTTTCTCAGGAATAACAAACATTTGTTGCAAATAATTCTTATGAGAAAAACTACGCTCATTAATAGTAACAAAACTACACAAATTACTATTAGTAATCTTATGCATACAACCAACATAATGCAAATCTTCATTCTTCTTAGGCGACTGACGAAGCACCCAGATACGACGACCATAATACATCGGAATATCCTTATAATGCTTATCACAACTCGTAACTTTCATCATTTCAATAACATCTTCTAAATCATTCTTCTCCAAAAAAACCACATGAAACCCTTTACGAGTACCAAAAATATACGCCGAACCAATCAAAGAATCAAAACGAGATTGCAACAGATGAATCTCCTCACGAACCCAAGTCAAAGGCACATCATCATAATCCAAAAACAACACATACATCCCATTACGACAACGATTACCCACCCCAAACAACAAATTATTCTTACGCTTAACAAATCTCGCAAACAAATTCATATTAGCACCAAACAACTCAGTTTTAAAATTAAATAATACCACAATCAATCATCCTCGTAAAATTTTATTAACTCGCTTATGAGCATCCTGCAACAACAACTGAATACTCTTACGCTCCTCATGAGTAATAATAGACCAATTCTTACGCATACTCAATTTCATATACTTCAAATAAGTACAAGACTGATTATAAGTACCATTATTACTAACAGTATTACACAACAATTTATTTTTCACACGCAAAGAAGCAACCACACTAAACACCTTTCTTATCAAGCTTCACATCAGAAAGCAACAACATCAATCCTGCAAACATACAACAACTAAAAAACAAATTTTGCACATCAACACTAAAAGTAGCTACACTAAAATTTTTACTAAAATACAACGCACCAACAAAAACAATAGCACCAACAGAACGAATAATCAAAGTACAAAAAACACTAAGCACATTAAGAATTTCCTTTTTAAAATTACCAAGTCTAACTTTTGCTTTCTCTTGTTTATTCATGTAAATCACCATCATCACGCTTTAACGACTTCTCAATACTCTCCAAACTCCTTTTCATCGACGACAAATTATTATTTATCTTCAACAACGCATCAACAACAGGATTCTCATCCCACTTCTTCTCAACACGAACAGGAACAGAAGAAACACCAGTTTGATTAATCACACCACTATTAACCGACTGCTGAGCTTTCCAACTCATAGCACAAGACTGACAATACTTATACTTATCATCACAAACACCACTACACTTAATACAACTTCCCATAACAAATCACTCCAACAATTTCTCCCTCAAAAAATAAATCTCCGACAAAATAGCACAACCAACACCCAACACAACCAAAGCCAAATACAACCTATCAGTCAAAAAAGAATAAAAAAAATCCAACAACAAAAAACACACACAAAACAAAAAACAAAAAAAATAATATGCCGACCACTTCATAAATCCAACCTCAAAACCTTAGAACGACCAACAACATCAATCTTACGAATAACCTTATGATACTCACAAAACTTCACCCAACGCTCACCATTAACAATACAATGAACACAACCACACAAAGAACGATAACCAACACCAACATCGCCACTCTTCAAAGGCACATCAATCATTTCTAAGAGCAATTCATTCATTATAACACCACGAAAAACAAAACCAGTATATAATAATTACCATCTTTAAAAAGGGTTACTTCTTAGGATAAGCAACCTCAACATACCTCGACGATTCAATAAGACAATACTGACTTTTAGTAATAACATAAAACATACTATCAACAGCATCCTCACTAAGAGGAACAGTACGAATAGTAATAATCCACTCTTTCTCAACATCATAATTCTTCATTCTTGCACCCGAAGTTTCCAATTAATTCTAACTCCTCTTTGTTGAACAGTTCTAAAACAATCAACACACAAAAGACAAATAGACGGCACAGCATCCACTTCATTACTATCATAAATTAATGCAACATAACCATCCTCTTTATTACAAGTTTCACATTTCTTCATTTTTAATCATCCCCTTTTTAGTTTTGTTTAATTCTTCCCAAATCTTTTTATTAAATTTTATACAAACATTTGCATTTCTTGCATTAGGACTTCCCCAACTAATACAATCTAACGCATAAGCAATCTGTTGAGCTTCTTTAACAGTCATTGAAATAGTAATTTTTTTCATTCAGTCACCTCTTTATGTATAATCACCGTACTAATATGCTTAATAGCAATAGCAACATCATCCATATCAACAGTACGCAAAACAACAAAAAAAGAATCCTCACCAACACACAAACCAAAAAACTTCTTCTCACCACGAAAACTAACAGTCAAAGTCTTACCCAAAAACATCACAACACCTCTTTAAAACTATACAAATATTCAGATGCAGAACCAACAGTTTCGCAAAGTATCTTATCAAATTTACGACGAGCATCCAATTTATTACGAGCAACAAAAGACACTAACATCTGTCGCATAACATCAACATTTCCACCCTTATAACACTCCTTACCACGAGCAGTCAAAACAGTTTGAAACTTCATTCAGTCACCTCTCTAATCTCGTTGTATGTTCTTCCCACAAGTGTTGTGTCATTGCTTCGTGTTCAGTTTCCCAATCACATTTAAATTTACATATATCACATTTGACTTTCATTTAGCACCTCAAACAATTATTTTAATATTTACTCCATTATTTACTTTCTATATATATCTCTCGCAAGTAAAAATGCTATAAATCCACTTGCTAAACTTATGAATATAATCCAAAATGTAGCAAAATCATTTCCATATGAACATAAAGGTATCATCTAAACACCGTTTGGACTAAGTTCGATTTTCATATTTTAGCAACTCATATGCTTTTTTATTCTCTTCATTATAGCATCATATCTCTTACTACATACAGAACAGCGTGGGTCACTCCAATACTTCTTTTCTTTTGCACAGTCGATACAAGTGTTGTTACTCATATTTTCACCTCCTCTTTGCTTCTATTCACTTTTGCTTCCTTACCTTTTGCAACTTTTCTATCAGCAATCTCTTGACGAAGTTCTGTAAAATTCTTCACACTAACACGAGAATCAGTCAAAACTTCAAAACTATTTGTTTTCATTCCTTTATATGAAATAACCTTAATAGTTCCATCAGATTGAATAACAATATTCACATGATTAGATGGAGTTTGCACATCACATTGAAAAAAGTCACTATCAGAAGTAATACTCATATAATTGTTTTTACTATCTTTCATTACTTTCATTTTTGTTGTTTTAGTTGTATTCATTTTTTCACTCCCGTCGATAATGACTTATTTTGTCACTCGACAGTAAGTAAGTGGGAATACCACTTTATAAACCTTTCGTTAAAAAACACCACGACGAGAAAAAAAAATCGTGATTTTAATAAAAAATAATCTGAACAAAACATTTAAATAATGTAACAACTTACCAGTAACAACTCAAAGCAAAAATATTGAGTGGAGCGTAAAAAAATGAAAACATTTGAAATAAACAAAACAACAATAATAGTATGTAACTACCAAAAAACCCGTAATGGATTCAAACACACAGCAACACTAATAATCAACAACAACGAAATAGACAATACAAAAATCTGTTATCAAAATCGTACATGGGAAAGCTACGAATACGAAACAGTATTACATAAACTATTAGACAAAACAAACTGCCTATCAAAAGAAGAAAAAGAAGAATTTAGAAATAAACAACAACAAAAAAGTAGTGATGACTTAAACCAAGACCTAAAACTTATCTCCAATATCGCTAAATTAGGAGAACTATTCTGCAACACAACAAAAGACAAAAACGATTGGAAAAAGCGTATGCTACAAGCAGGCATCTCAGGGCTTGATATTCCAAGCAATTGGGACACACTAAGCGAAACAGAAAAAGAACAGCGACTAAACAAAGTCATAGAATACGCAGGGGGAAAAGAATGAGCATCACCAACAACAAAAGAGTAACCACAGCATTCACAAGAATAACAGAAGCCATACACAAATTAGAATTCGCCCTCATGATGAACAAAACAAAACAACCATACGCCGACGGCAAAAAAATACGCTTAGACAAACACACAAAATACACCATCAACAGATGCCTATATGACTTACGATTCACAAGAACAATACTATCAGGCACAACATTTGAAAGAAAAGACCCAAGCAGAATAACAATGAAAGAAGAACTACAAAAAGAAAAAAAGGAGAAACTCTATGGGATGCGTAAAATGTAACAGAAGCATGAGAACCACATACATAGGAAACCAACAAAGAGCATACAGAGGAGATTACTGTTTTAAATGCAAACCAACAAACAACCAAAAAAACAAAAAGGTACAAGAATGACATTCATAAACCAAAAAACAAAAAAACGAGTGACAGGCATAATATACATCGACCCATACGGCAGAGAACTAACAAACGAATACCTTAATGATTTATTCAAGGGACTACAAAAAAGATACGAAGCAAACAATACGCTTGATTATTGTAGCCCAAGATAAAAAATAATTATTCTTTTTTCTTATAATAATACAAGTGAGCATCATCTTGATACTCATAACCCATACTTTCCTGTTTCCAAGACTTTTGCTTAGAATCTAAATAATTATCCACAGCAGGTTTATTCTTCTCATAATCTTCCTTTGTAGTATAAGCCACAACCTCAGTCACAGGTTCTTTTATAACTTTACCATCATTATTTACATACCCACCAGTAGTATTAACACTCGTATAACCACCGTACTTAGTAGCCATAAACTTTCTTGTTTCATTTACTCTCGCATCATACTCTTTTTGAGAAACTCTTTTACTACCTTTTTCTGTATTTTTAGTAGATGGAACAAGAATTGCTGTTCTTGTATCCAACTGCATCTCAGTATCTTCTTTATGGAACGGTTCAGCAATAATCTTATGCTGAGAACCAGTAGTCATTTCAACTTTTTTTTTATCTTGTGATTTCATAAACTTTTTAGAACGATAATGCTCATTATCATAATTACCAAGTTCATACTCACGCTCAAACTCCTTAGCCCTCTCCTCAGCATACAAACGACGAGTTTGCTTATCAAAAGTCTTAGACTGCTCATCACGAGAATTATAATCTTTATCATAACTCTTAGCAACAACATTACTCTCTAACTCAAACTGCTTAACAGCTTTATCATGGTCATAAGTACCATTCTCTTTCTTACGAACCATATTACGAATAGCACTATCACGATAAGACTGCACATCACGAGCATTATCACCATGCAACTCTAACTCACGAGCAGATATTTCATTACCTTTTTTGGCTTCTTTTATTTCACCAGTTTGTTTGCGATATGCAATTTCACGACCATAATTACCCTGCAAAGTCTTATCATCTCCTCTATTATGCACTTCTTGTAAGAATTTATTTTCCTCTTCTCTACTCATATCGCCCTCCTCATACTTTATAAGATTATCAATATAATCATTTTTCTTCTTCTCACCACTTTCTTTTGTTGGCTTTGTTTTTTCCTGTTTCGCTAACTTATCGTAATTCTTCCCATCTTTTTCCTTCTCAACAGGAGAATGCACTATGGAATCAGCACTCAAATAAGGATTTTTTTTTCTCTCCTTTTCTGTTGCAACATGTTTATCATCTTCGCTATGCGTTTTTTTGTGACCATAATCATCATACTTACTATCAGGATGAGATTTATTATAAGCAATAACATCGGCATTAACCACATCATTAACAGTTTTCTTCTCGCTTTTTTCTTTTGTTGGTCGTGTTTTTTCTTGTTTTGCGAGTTTCTCATAATACCTATCATCCTCTTTAAGATGGTCTTTCGCAATACGCTCCTGCACTTCCTTATCACTCGTCTTAGGATGCGACTTCACAAAATCAATAGTCGATTTATGCTCCGATTCAACCTTAGCACCACGAGAAACCTCAGCAGATTCCTCTCTCTTAATAGCACTATTTATATTTCTGACATCACCAGTTTTTTTATCTTTTGCTTTCCATTTATCAGTTTTATTATCATGATAAAAATCATCATGATTATCGGAATAACTATAATTATAAGAAGAATGACCAGTCATCTTTCTTTCTTTTGGATTATCAGTTTCAGGATGCGTCTTAGCCGACAAATCACGAGAAGATTCAGCTTTTATTAATTGTCTATGATAAGAACCATCATTCATTTCATAAACCTTATATCTTTTTCCACTCTTTGAAGAATCAATACCACGATAAATTTTAGCACCTTTAGGAGCATCAGAATCAACATTACTTTCAAATCCTTTTTTTTCTAAATCAAAACCTTTCTCCAAATCCTTACTATCTTTCATCTTAGGCTTATTACCCTGTTGTAACTTATTAGACGATGAAAAATGTTTCGGTCTTGAACTATAACGTGACATAAAGGAAAACCCCTCAGATTACAAACAAAATAGATACACCAATATATAAACAATACGAAAAAAAAAACGATTATCGCTTATGCAAAGTATTACCCTCAATCCAATCACCATAAGAATCCAACAACTCACTATGAGTTTTATACTTAGGCTTAGAAAAAGGATGCTCCAAACGATGAAGCTCATAATCACAATGCAAACACAAAAACAAATTAGCCACATGCTCATAATTACCATCACGCAAACGCTTCTGAGTTTTCTCAAAACACTCTAAATAAGTTCTTTCACTATTCACATCACGAACCACATACAACTGTCTATTAATAATATGCGAGTGAGCAATAAGATTATCCAATTTATCGTCAATCATAAAGGTTTCCTCTTTAACGCCAACACTTCATCAGGCGTAACAATCTTCACACTAAAAGCCTTTTCTAAAACATCCCTATCCAACAACACATCAGGATTAATAGTAACAAAATACTTCGCACCACTAATTTTTGCAAGACGCAAATTATCCAACGCCGAACTCCCATCAGCATTACGATACAACTTCCTTTTAGTCGGCAACAACTCACTAAACTTCTTCTTCTTAGTCATAAATAATCACCCATAAATAATTATATAATTTAACAAATAAAAAAATCCACTATATCAACAACGATATAGATAAAATACTTACTTCTTCTTAACTGGTTTCTTCTTTTGTTCAACTTTATTAGCCACAAAAACACACTCCACAACACAATTTAAACATTTATTAATTTCTCACGAGGACAAAAATGCTTCTTCACATGAGTATCACAAAACATATTATTACAAAAATTACACAACACAACTTTCTGACGATTACACTTAGCTTTATAACAGGGAACAATAGGAACATAAAAATTATTCACATTACATTTATTCATAAACAAACCCCCTATAATTTACTTTCTTTATGATATTTATCTAAATATTTAAAATATAAAGTTACTAAAAATACAAAAACTAAAAGTAATAAC
>Ga0194063_10000928_pt1 | contig 20029 bp, 19 predicted proteins | sample SepL3720m_MetaG_FD_155459 | JGI IMG/M metagenome (GOLD analysis project Ga0194063, IMG submission 155459) | Anoxic zone freshwater microbial communities from boreal shield lake in IISD Experimental Lakes Area, Ontario, Canada - Sep2016-L373-20m | ecosystem: Environmental > Aquatic > Freshwater... | reverse complement strand
ATATATAAGTATATACACTTTTGTCGAAAAAGTCAAATATTCTTACGTTTCTAACTTCTATCTTTTCTGTTTCTGAATTATGCATTGTGTTGCTAAATTCTATTTTGTTATTTTGGAATTCTATTTTTGCTATTTCTAAATTAGGAATTACATGAAAACAGGGCGAACAGCAAGAGGATCGCCTTGTCCGATTGGTTGGACCTCACCATGACCTTCACATACCGTGAATGACCGGGCAAGTTGGATCCAGGAGTGTCTTTCCACTGTTCAAGATGATGAAGATGACCAAAGACGTCAATATCTATTTACCTCTATAAGCGTACCATCGCCAGCACAAGAACCAATTATTGATAAATCTAATATGTTTCATAAAATACTACCTGATATATACGGAGAAGTGTCTCAATAATATCGTCATGGCAATGCCTTCATTGATGTAATAAAGCTATCCTTTCATGGGATTTCCATTCATTGTTTAGCAAGCAATTTGTTTTGTTCTTCCAGTACATAGAATTTGAAATATACCTCGTCGCCATGTTTAAAGATATTTTTATTGTCCGGTTTAGCTTTGAGATTTTCTCTTGCTCGTTTTACGCCTCAAATCTCTATATAATTTGATCCGTAATTGATCGCTTCTAATTTTTTTAAATTCTCTGAAGTAGCTATCTTATTATCTACGAGAAAATCTATGGATTTTTGCATATTTGCCTTATCTTTTGCGGTCATGTTCGGTTTATTGAGCAAATGTTCGTGATTGGATTCTTTTTTTTCTGGGATTGCTTTGATTAGCAATAAAGCTTGAGCAATAAATTCTGCTCTTTCTGTACTGATTTTTCATATTTGAAGAGCTTTTTGAGCATCTTCTAGAGAGTTGATTTCGGTAATATCGATGGGAGGTGTCATGATGGTAATAATAGAGAATAAAACGATTGTACTATATATTATATATGAATTATCGTAAAAAAGCAAAATTTGGTCCTACAGTCCTGATCACTCCATAATCTGAAGAATCAATCCAAAGATTCCAAGAGCAATCACCACAACAATTCATCCTACAAAAATCAACATAATAGGCTCTATAACCTTGGATGAACGCATAATAATCGTATTGAGATCTTCGGCATACATAGTGAGGACATTATCCAAAGAACTAGAAAGATTTGCTGATTCCTCACCAACCTTGATCATCAATGATACATCAGAAGGAATCAATTCGGTTTCGCCTTGTAAAACACTATAAATACTCTCTCACTTATTCAATCACACCAAAATACGTTCAATCATATCATGATATGCGGGGATATTGAGGATATCTTTCAAAAGTTGAAATGTCTGGATATAGCTCATGCCTGAATTCATCATCAGCTTCATATATCTGCAAAACTTTACAATATAGAAATATCTTGTCATCTTGCCAATCATAGGGATGCTAAGCAAAACACTAAACCATTTCTTCTTACCAACCTCAGTAGAAAAAAATACCCCACCTAGCAATCAAAGCCCAGCAGTAACACCAAGAATAACCCTCCATTGCGTTTGAAAAAAAACAGTTATGCTCTGTAACGCCCTAGTAATCCATGGCAATTGAAGATTTTGGAAACTTTCAGCAATAGAAAAGATATTTGGCAATACCAACAAGAACAAAGCAAATACCGCAATGATAGCTACCGTAATAAGGATAGCAGGATAGATCAAGGCACCGATATATTTGTTTTTCATATCTTTGATATACACATATTCTGTAGCAAGTGATTGCAGAATCATAGGAAGTTCTCAAGACATTTCTCAAGTTTTGACGAGTGAATAATCACCGACATCGAAATAATCAGGCAATCTATTGAGCGCATAAGAGAAGCTTTTTCCTTGATGAAGAAAGGTATAAATATTACTGGCAATTTCTTTGACCGCGTAATTTGTAGAAGTATCTCAAATAAGTTGTATTGCAGCAAAAAGAGAGATGCCTCATTTGAGCAAATAGGATAATTCTCTAAAAAACAAAATTTTGTCCTTGGTTCAAAAACTACCCCTATCCATGGATTGCAAAGCAGATACGATCATACTATCGATCGGACCAGCCTTATATTCGTTTTCACTGTTTTGTTTTTCTGTTTCTACCATAAGCAATTTGAAATAAAATTTTAAATGTTAGTATTGTATTTACTTTGTCATTGCGAGCCGAGTGATAACGAGGCGTGGCAATCTAATTGTTTTTCTCTATGGATTGCTTCGTTCCTCGCAATGACACAATGAATTTAGTCTGTGTAATAATAAGCATTGAGGTCTATATCTACTTTTTGTTGAGTGGCATAATTGGCGATATCGTAATTAACTTTGTCAATCTTGTATAAAACACGATAATTTTGATCAGCAAGTACTCTTTTTTCTATATTGTCGATAAAAGAAAGCAAAACATCCTTGGTATCAAAAGTAACGTTGAGTTTGAGAGGAACGTAGTACAAATTTCAGAAAAATTGTTTTGGATCTCCAATAGCGATTTTATTGACTAATCCATTTTTTGCCTTGGTAATAGGATCTCTAAGTAAATATTCATTGATATTGGCTAGTAGGATTTTTTCATTGACGAACATTTTAGGATCCGTTAAATTATTGAGTTGGATAAATGATCTCGCAAATGAAAAGTTATTTCTCAAAGAAGGATCTATCTCACTGCAGTTTGTCCTAGTATTGAGACATGAAATAATATTTGCCTGTTGTTCTTCTATTTTTTGGATGAGTTTTTGATCAGCGTCAGATTGTAATTTTTTGGTGGTGAAATTGGAAATTTCAAGATCAATATTGCTGATTTTTGTTTGGGTGGATTGATAATCATCCCACGCAGACAAGAGGATATTATTACCGAAAAGCACAAGTATAAGCAACAAGACGATAAAATAAATTCTATATCTGATACTGACCACTCTAGATGTAGTAATCAAGACCTGATTATTTTCTGCAAACACATCGATGGTCTCAGATTTTTTTTGTTGTTGTTCACCGAGCAATCTGTCGATAATTTGACTATTTTGTTGTACTGCCTGTTCCTGCATCATTGATAACGTTAGCATCTAAAACAAACTCATAATAATTATTATCACCTACTCTATCGTAGGTTTTGATACGAATATTTGTTACAAAGTCCAAATCAGAGAATCTATCGATAAGCGAACGAATGCCCTTGCTTGGACTAGAATAATACAAAAGCAATAAATTAGACACCTGTCCCTTGAGCGTGATTTTATCCAGACTGACGTTAAAATCTGAAAGCACAATAGTATCGGTGGTACTCGTATCAACCTTTTTGAGATCTTCCAACATCTGAATCACTTTAGTGATATGATCAGACCATGGCATAGTCACTTGTTTATCTTCAAGAATCTTTACAGCTTGCAATTTATTATAGCCCGTCAGAAGTTTGTAAGATTCTAATTGGAGTGTTTGTGCAGACAACACATTACCTTGATCAGAAATTTTTTGATTCATCAAAAATATATCTATCTTGAGATAAGCAAAAGCAAGTAATCATAGACCCAATATCACAAGCAATACTTGGAAATATATTTTCCATGGAGAATGAAGTTTACCAACACGCATTGAAATACATACAAAGTAAAATACTAGCTTAGTATACTCACTAATGTTCTTTTTTTCAAATCTCTTCGTTCATTAGACATTTCTATCCTTACGAAAAAAGATAAAAGAGAAAATAAGCTTGACTTATACAATAAAATATATATAAGTATTAAAAATAAAAAAGATGAAAAAAATACGCGAACAACTTACTACCAAAATAGCGACAACAAAAAGACAAAAGAAAATCTTGTGGTATGCTACCATAGGTGAAGCAATAGTCATCATTGGCCTCATTATAAGAATAATTACTGGTAATGAGTATTTCGCAGAATCGCCGATGTATTGGCCATGCGTAGTAATGATACTATTGTTGATTACTACAGTAGATGCTATCAGATGGAAAAACAGCTCGATCAAAGAAAGAGAAAAAGATTTAAAAGAAATTGATGCATTTGAAGAGCAGATTGGACACAATAGCAAACTAAAGTAAAGGTTAATCCATTACAAGACCAAGATCAATGCCCCGTTTTTCGGGGTTTTTTTTATCTCTATAAAAACACAATTGACTTTTTTTCGATTGACATTTATATCAAGATATATATATGTAACAAAAACAAAAACAGACGTTATGAAACCAACTAAAACAATTATTTTCATTTACCATGACCTTTCGTTTATCGAGCTGTATATGCTCAATGGCGAAGCACATGACTACAAAATACAACACTTTTCGTATCCAGAAGATTTTGAAGCATGGGCGCAAAAAAATCATGCTGACATGAAAAATGTTAAGCTCATCGTATTGGGACATTATTTTCCCAGAGATGGAGGAAAGCATATGATAACTGGGTTTTTCAGGGGCTTATACTTTTACAAAGACCTTTTGATAAATCCGCTATACACAAAGGTTCCGATACTGATTCCCTGCACAATGCTTGAAACAGAACCTGAGTACGAAAAAAAACTTAAAGATTTGAAAATCACGTTAAGGAAAGGAGATGCTTTTTGTAACATGCCCGACTTTACAGAAATATATGAAAAGTTTCTGAAGAGCAGATAAACAAAGCACAAGAAAATACTTCTCTCTATAATCCCATGTTTTCCATGGGGTTTTTTTAAAATACAAATTTATACACCAACAATCTCTAACTCCGCCCCATACAACTTTTTCATCTCGTCAAGCACATCCCCAACCTTATATCTAGGATCTTGCTGATGAGCATAATACCACTTGTGGGGATCTACAAAAATAATCTTTTTCAAGTCATGGAAATCTTGAAACAATTCAGCATACGTACAAACGATTACTGATTTTATTCATTTTTTGATCTCCCATCGATGAACGTCTTTTTGATTCTGTGTATTACTGGATAACAACGTAACAACGTTTGGTCGTTTTGTCATTTCATCGTTTCATCGTTGATTGAACATGGTCCATAAGTCAGGAAAGACAATGAGCGTCTGTCCTTCTTCGGAACAGTTGAATTTTCAAAAACGTGATTGTGCTTTAAGCTTTAAGCTTTGAGCTTTGAGCTTTCATTCACGCTCTAGTAATTTTTGAATATCATCAGCAAAAAAGAGTCTCACCACAGATTTATAGGTAGTGTAATAGGTCTCTACCATCCAGTGAAAAAGTTGCAACGCAGGAGCAGATAAAAAGTCTTTGTACACAAGGGTGGCTTGGACAGGAGTCAGATGGCTATATTGTTCAGGAAATGAGAGCGTATCTCACAAACAAAGAAAATATTGATTGCCAAAAACAAGCAAATCCCCTGCTTTCACTTTTTTTGTACCAGTACTTTCAGCCAAGACACATACTTTATCAAAGCCAAAAAAACGATCAAAACTATAGAGATACACGTAAACTAATTAATGATTAAAAATAGACAATGAATAATGTATGTAAAAAACATTTTTATTCAATACAAGCTAAATAGCACATAGCAAAACAAAACCCATTGAGTTTCAAATGCTGGAAAAATTATTCTGATGGTCTAGTAGGACAAAATGAAATGGCGGATCATTTTGTCTAGCGTTTTTGCTCTTGTCCTAAGCAAAGTCTTAGGGTACTTTTGGGGTAATGCCAAAAGTAAGTCTCCGAAGGAAAAAAGTTTTTAAAATAAAACCACAAATACTTGCTTTTTACCACAAAATATATATAATATAAAGGAAACAAACATACCATAAGGGTATGTCTCAAATAGGTTTCAACTGTATTTCCCTTGAAACTTTAGCTCATTTCCAAACAAAATGCTAAAACAAGCAGAAAAATTGGGTAGAATGCTTGCCTGAACATGATCAAAAAAAAAACAAGCAGAAGAAACAAGTCAACCAACACATATAACAAATACACTACCTAGTGATTACTCAGCAGGATACGTTTTTTTTCATATAAAACCATTCAAAGACAATGATCGCGGAGTCAATCATCGAGACACCGTGAGCAAAAATATTATAAGTCTCAAAAAAAAGAAAATAATTTTCATAATAAGTGGAAATACAACCAATATCAAGTTGTATGTCGGGGTACCCAAAGACTTCAAAAGTTATTTTGAAAATACCTTCTATGCAAGCTACCCTACTTCAGATCTTGTGGAGCTCGAAAAACCTTTGGATATGCCCCATAGTAGAGATTGGCTTCATTTTTCCAAAGAAGGAACATTGCTCAGTAAAGATGAATTTACTAGAGGAGGAACCTATATGGACCCAATGAATGGAATATTCGCATTATACAATTTGGTAGATCAAAACTCACAACTCGATATCTATTTCAGTTATACATTCAAGCTCAAAAAAAATTTCTTACAATATATGAGTACGGTATTCAAACGGATACGAGAGCCAAAAAAGAAAGACGCAGATGGTACTCCGATAGAAAAAAAACCGGAGATTAAACCAGAAATATTTAGTTCATTTAGTTATAAAATAACAACTAAGGACTGATATATCAGAGAATCATTGAAAAAAAACATTGTCGCAGCGTTTGCACCATTTATTTCCAATGGAAAGATAAAAATAAAAACTTCTGAAAAATTTCACGGTATGACTCATGCACAAGCACAGAATTTCTTTCACGTTCCGACTATGGAAAATTTCAACAAAGGATTAGAATATACACCATATAGAAAACTTCCCTATCCGACAAACTTACCTACAACAAAAACCACTGATATAAAAGACCTTACAGTCCTTGGAAATACCGATTATAGAGGAGAAAAAATAATGTTTGGTATCAAAAAAGAAGATAAATTTAGACATATGTATATCGTAGGTAAAACAGGTACAGGTAAATCAGTATTTCTCAGTAATATGATCATTAGTGATATGAAAGCTGGGAATGGATTATGTTTACTAGATCCTCACGGCGAATTGGTAGATGCAGTACTTGAGCACATTCCTACAAATAGAATCAATGATGTGATTTTATTTGACGTTGCAGACTCAGATTTTCCTATAGGATTTAATCTATTGCAAGCCAATACTGAAGAAGAGAAAAATTTGGTAGCTTCAGGAGTTGTTTCAACATTCAATAAATTATTCGAAAATAGTTGGGGACCAAGATTGGAATATATCCTCAGAAATGTTGTAATTTCACTCGTCGATTATCCCAATGCGACGCTCATGCATATCCTAAGGGTACTCACAGATAAATCTTTTCGTGAAGAAGTTATTTCTTGCGTAAAAGATGCCGTAGTGTTAAAATTTTGGACAGCAGAATTTAATAAATGGAATGACAAACAAAGAGACGAAGCTATCTCTCCAATCACCAATAAGGTTGGGCAGTTTCTCTCATCCAAACTCGTAAGAAATATTTTTGGACAAGCAAGAACAAAACTCAACCTCAGAAAAGCAATGGACGAAGGAAAAATAATTTTAGTTAATTTGAGTAAATGAAAAATCGGAGAAGATAATGCAAATATGATTGGATCGCTATTGGTAACTAAGTTTCAAATCGATGCTATGTCGAGAGCAGATATTCCTGTACATCAAAGAAGAGACTTCTATCTCTATATCGATGAGTTCCAAAATTTTGCATCAGAATCATTTGTAACCATTCTTTCAGAAGCTAGAAAATATAAGCTTTCCCTTATCGTAGCCAACCAGTATACTTCACAGCTTTTGGACACGATCAAAGACGCTATCTTTGGAAACGTAGGTACAACGATAGCATTTACGGTAGGTAAAGATGATGCTGACGTTATTACAGGACAGTTTAAAGGCATGGTATCCGTCAACGATCTTATTTCGCTTCCAAAATATACAACATATACCAGGCTTATGATCGATGGTATTTCTTCTGATCCATTTTCTATGAAGACATTACCACCAAATACATTAGGAGAAGGATCGCTTGAATTGATTGATAAGATCAGAAAACAATCAAGACAAAGATATGCGATGGAAAGAGGACAATTGGAAAGACTGATGATGGCACGATCCAACAAAACATTTTCGGTACAAGAAAAAATAATGGAAAAAGCAAAGCTTGAAGCGATAGGTATCAACGAAACAGAAATGGAAAATCTGCATGATATGTTTGTAGAACAACATATACCATATTTTACGGAATTTGCGATTGATGGCATAGAACCAGATGCTATTATCTTTGATACAGAATATTATGCACACAAAGCAATTTGGTATACTAAGCCAAAATGATTAGAAGATCAAGCAAGTATCAAATATCAAACAGGAGGTAAAATAACTATCGAGGGACACAAAGAGATAGCTATACATATAGATATTTATCAGCATCAAACGATCCAGATAGAAAACAACGGATCATTGATGATATGGATCGGATCCAAAGAAAACGCATATAAACAACTCGATGATATTTATGAACAAGCAGGTATCAAAAAAGAAAAACAAAATCATCTCAAGTTTTGTCCAAATATTGCGAAATTAGAAAAAGAAAAGTGAGTAGCAACAACAAAACCAACAGAATGAACACCACCACCAACAACAAATACGGTAACAGGAAGTGTTTCAGCAATAAGCACATCCCCAGTAAAGATAGAAAGCGAAAATGCTGAATGAGGAGGATTTACCATCAAAGATATCAAGCTCGGACAAGAGTACGATGGATATATTAAACTCAGCTACAACTACGGAATGTTCGTTACCGTCAAATGAGTAGAGTGACTTCTTCATAAAAATTTTATCGTTGCGCCACAAGGAGTCGAACGAAAAAAATATTATAATATAGGCGACAAGATCAAAGTCAAAGCCAAAGAATTTAAAGACGTAAATGGAGAGCAAAAAGTGGTACGAGCACAAAAATAATATTTATGTTGTAATATAGTATATATGGAAACTCCAATAAAATCAACAGAAAACGATTGAGAAACAATCGACAATAGACCAAATTTCATAAAAGAAAATGAGGTCGGTATATGAGTAATAATATATAATAATATACCCATACCATATACAATAATGAAAAAAGAAGCAGTACCATCACTGAAATGATTTTTATGATATCCAGAATGAAAATACCTCTTCATATCTGAAGAAGTACCAGAAAAATTTAGAGAGCCACAACTTATGCACGAGATCGTAGAATTTACAGAATTAAAATGAAAGAAATGAAGATGTCTCCAGTCGCTCAAATATGAACTTTCTTTTATTGCAGAAGATATGTGGCAAGAATATATTGAATATAGAAGAGATTTTTTCAAAAGACTTGTAGAATTCCACAAAAACACAAAAACAGACAAATTTGATGCTGATGAATTTAGATGAGAGATACAACAAAGTTATGAGTATTTAAAGTCTATAGAATAATACAGATAGACCGTAATATATTTTACTTTATAACATGAATAGCATGAAAAAAATAGATATAAATAAAACTAAAGAATGAGGAAAAAATACAGCGCCCCATATAGAAAATACAAAGAGAACAAAAAAAGACATAAACGCTATTCTATCGGATAGAAGCATCATACTTCCTAAAGAGAGATATAGTTCAATAGATTACATAATCACATTCCCAGAATGAGTAAGAAAGAAGATTTTTTCCTCGCATATTACGTTTTCTGCAGGAGCTATTCAAAAGATGAAAGCAGATCCTTACATGACATACAAAGAAGAATGAGAAAACATATTATTTTTTGGTGATGAAGTAGAACTAAGTTGATTTATATATCCTCCAATACAGTATGAAATCCAAAAAGACGAACTCTCTTATATACTCTATGATAATAAAAGAATTTTTGATAAAGCAGAGCTCAGTCTAGAATCAGATGTATTTAAAGTAGAGACAGAAGAAGAGCATAATTAGTTAGTGATGTTAAACCTATATGTATCATACCGTGACAAAAAAATCTGGCTATACCATATGAGATTTATCTATAGATACATGCCACATGAAAAATATATATGTACTAAGACACGGAGAAACCGACTATAATGTCCAAGAAAGATATCAGTGACAAAGTGATATAGAACTAAATGAAAACGGAGAAAATCAAGCTAGAATACTAACACCTATCGTACACGAATTAATGATTGATTTGATAATAGTAACTCCAACAAAACGTACGCATAAAATGGCCAAGATAATGAATACGAAGAATATACCAGTACTAGAATCATCTGACTTTGCAGAAAGAAATATGTGAGTATATGAAGGATTAACAAGAGATGAAGCTAAAAAACTATATCCTGAATTATGGAATAGTAATATCACAAGAATATATGACAAAGCACCAACCAATGGAGAAACAAGACATGAAGTCAGACAAAGAGTGTGTTTATGATTAGATGAAGTAAAAAAACATACAGCAGAAAACATATTGATCATAACACATGCATATACAGCAAAAGAAATACATAAATATTTTAATACTAATATCTCTGAAAAGGAGTTTTTTGCCTTTAATCTAACAAACGCAGAAATAATGAAATATGAAATACAATAAAGACATATCTATCAAAATAAGTACAGAAAAATATACATATAATTGATCAACAAGACAAAATACGTGTATACCTTATGCGAATTGACCTTCACTATCCAATTTTTTAGATAGTGCCTCTATTTTTAGTAGTCCAGCATCAATCAAAGCAAGAATTGGTTGTATTTCTTTTGTTGAATCGTCTTCTTTATCTAAACCATCAAAAACCGATTTTAAATATGTATGTCTAATAAGAAGTAATCCATTGGGTATGTCTTTTTGTTGAATACGTTCTTCAACAAGAGAAAATGTTGTACTAATATAATTTTCTAAATATGCCTGTATATCTTTTTTAAAATAATTTGAGTCTTCCTTTCTAAGTAAGTATGCTAATTGTCCAAAAGCACTATATCCTTGTTTTTCTGTTTGTTTTTGTAATGTATAAAACACATTTTTAATAATTTCTGGACGATCTGATGGAGAAATCAATGCAAGATCAATCATATCTTTATGTTCTTTGGCATTGAGAAACGCCCATTTTTTAGTTTCAGAACCAAATGTTTTTTGCTCCAATCACTTTTGTAGTATACGTTGATCACTAGCAGACAGTTGTGTTAATCATTCTAACAATGTTTGTGCCATATCACCATTGGCCTGTTTAGCCAAAATAGTGGAAAGTTTATCAAGCAACAAATCATGAATCTGTATTTTTTCTGTTGGAGTGATTTGAGAAAATGAAGATAAATTTGTACGAATTCTATCAAAAATAAGCGCCTCACTATCACCTTCACGCTCCCCAGCACGACCATTAATCGCAGCAATACAAGTTTTAAAATAAACACTCTCAGCTTCAGAAGTTGCTTGAACTCATCTTTGTGGTTCATTAAGTTTATCCATCAATGTTTTTAGTACAACTAATTTATCCTGATATTGCTGAGCTTTAGCTTCGTCCATAGCATCTGTATGTCTTTTATTTTCTTTATTAATTTTTTGGATGGTAGTATCCATTGGTTCAGTACTTGAAACATCTGGATGGTTTTCATCTTCTTTGACATGAGAACTCATTTGTTGAATTTTGGAAACATCTATATTGGTGCCATCTCAAGAAAATTCTGACACTATGTCATCTTTCCTTTCTCAATCAGATTCTTTCATCGTTAGGTAATATAAATATAAAGATAAATACATAATAATTATATGCAGAAACAAAAAAATTGCAAATTATTAGTATGTTTACAAAGGAGTAACTGTTCCCTCAATTTTTATGGTAGTTCTATACGTACCATCAGGACGTTTAAATTGTTGATTAGTAACCTCAAGATAATTAGAAATACGAGCATTTGTAGCATTTAGTCAATTAAGTTTTAGTAAGTTATCTTTAGCAGCAGATAATGCTGTTTTTTCGGACCACATCTGATTCATAGAAATTCATTCTCAATCTGCATTCATCACGATTTGTTTAAATTCTTTTCCTTCGTTGTGTCATGTTTTATCAGGTACAACACTCTTATCAGAAGTAGGTGCAGGAATATCTACATTTGCAGAAGAATGGGATGACAACTTTTTAATTTCATCATCAATAGATGATAATGTTTGTCTAACTTTAATAAGTTTATCTGGATCTTGAGAGACCAAAATAGCAGACGCATCAATAAGCTTTTTTTTCAAGTCTCATTTTTGCTCATCAGAAATAGGGCTTGCCTTAAAACGCTTCACAATGGTTATCATCCAATCTTGAACATCTTTCTCTGTAGGATATAAAGATGCATTCATGTTTTCAACAGGATCTCATTCTTTCTTTTTAGTTTCTGATTCTTCCTTTTTATTGGTGTCAGATAATGATTTTTCTTTTCCAGCAGTTTTAGAAAAATCCTCAACATTATGATCAATATTTTGTTTTTTATTTGAAGCAATAACTTCCAGATTTGGACCTTCAATTGGCATGGTAATGAGATTAAGAATAAAAGCAGATATTTAATTATACTCGAAAAAGAAATAATGTCAAATATTTTGATCACACCTAACTATGTGATAAAAAATAAATAAAAAAAATCCCACGGATATACCGCGAGAGTTTCTTACATTCTCCTTCAAAAATATGTTTTAGTATTTTTATATCGTCCTTCAAAAATATGTTTTTATTTTTGATTGAACGATACATAGTTTTCAAAACGAATAATCATTCGATTGAAAAACTATGATTGAAGAATGAATACCGATGACTTTTGATCCATAAAGCAGAAGCCTAAGCGAAATGATTTATGAGTTCAAAAGCAATCGGTGTGTACACATATATGTTTGAAAGACCGCAGACTAATATAGATATAAGTATCAAGTATTAAGATATTGGTTTGTTTGTCTTATGACTAGATACGTATTTCTTAATACTAATGTGTTGATTAAGCATATTCTTCCACCAATGACACTTCTTCGAAGATTTGGTCGATAGTTGCTTGAATTTCCATTACCGGCATTTGGAAGGTATTACTATTGAAATTATTGGCGAGAAGAAACGTTTGTAAAGTAGCAGAGGTATCTTGAAGTGATCCAATAATTTTTTCGATAGTAGTAATATCGGTGATTATCTTTTGATTGAGTGCTTTTTTGAGATCTCAAAGATGAAGCTTGATTTTTGTAATATTATCTACGACAACATTTACAAATTCAGATTCTACCTTTTCAGCAGTGGTTACACTGTATTGTGCTACTGAATCTCCAGTAAGTTCAAAACACTTAGCAAGACCTTCTTCAATCTCTTTACATACTCCTTCAATTTTTTGGATAAGCGTGTGTACATTACGAACTGATTCACTTGAAAGTTTAGCATTGAAATTTTCCATGAGCGTAATACAATAAGGGGGTAAATAATTTAATTTGAACGCTTCAACGTTTAATCGTTTAGTCGTTTGTGTAATATAAGTATACTCCAGAAAAGAATACAAATCAAGAAATAGAACCAGAAGAATATATTTTTGTAAGTAAAAAAGAAAAATACCAATTTTGGTATTTACAATAATATTTTTTGTTATATATATGCAAACTATGGGTTATCAAAATACCAAATTTGTAGATATATAGGCCATTTTAAGATTATGTCAATGGCGTAAAATTTGCAAAAATAACATTTCTGAGTACAATGTATATAAACTTCATTACAGCGTTTAGTCGTTTAATCATTTATTCGTTTCGTCGTTCACTATGCAAAAAACACTACAAGTCGGCAAGACACAACGGATTTTTATCCAAACACCCGATAAAAAAACAGTAGACAAACTAGCAAAGGAATACAATCTGCACGAAATGATTGTAGATGATATCTTATGAGTTAATGCACAATCCAAAATAGACACCAGTAGTAATCATTTTTTCCTTGCACTTACGTTTACAAAATATGAAAAAGCAGAAGCAAGATATCTTTTCAATGAATTAGATGTTATTATAGGAGAAAATATAATTATCACTACCATAGGGATAGAGTCAGCAAGCTTTAATAAAGTATTTGAAGACATAAAAACAGAGGTAGAAACAATTAATGGATCATATAAATCATCACCATATTATATTTTATATAGAATTATTGAGGGGTTTTATGACAAAACAATAAAATCACTTTCCTTTTCCTCACAAAAACTTCTTGATATCCAAAACAATATGAGTGAAAAAGGAGAAGATGTGGTAGATGAACTGATAAATGAAGATTTAAATAAAATATTTATCAAACATAATTTTCTTTCACAGGAAGAAATCATAGACGAACTTATAGATCACGTAAATGAATTTCACGAAAAACATCTGACAACATATTTTAATGATCTGAAAACGAAACTTGCAAAAATTATCAGAATTATAAACGTTCTGACAGAAAAAAATGATTCACTGATGGGAGCATACAATACGTTCCTAGGCATCAAAAGCAACAAAAGTGTAACGAGACTAACGTTTATCAACTCTATTTTTATGCCATTGACGGTCATAGCAGGTATAGGTGGGATGTCAGAACGAAGCATGATGACAGGACCAGAAAACTGGAAAATTGCCTATCCTCTCTTTGTAATATTATGTATTGTTGTTGCCTATCTCACGTTTTTAATTTTACGTAAATACTTTTTGAAGAAATAAAAAAAAGACAGATTAGATGGATTGGATAGATTAGATATATTTCTATCCCATCTATTCCATCTAATCTGTCTTTTTTTTAAATGATTTTGCACACACGTAAGCACTCGTCCATGCTCGTTGAAGATTATATCATCAAGTCTTCCCAGTAATATCAAGTGATTCTCCAACAAAATAAAGTCAGGGAATTTTTTTTGATTGAAAGGATTGATCAAGTTCTCTGAGCGGAATACCTCAAACCGAGACTTTGGCCTCAGTGATAGGTCTCAATCAGGTAATGCGGATATCACGCACAGTATCTCAATCTACAAGTTTGAATGCTTGGATAACTTTTTTGCTCGTAGAAGTAAGATGAAAATCACATTGCAACATATATTGGGAGATATCCTGATCTATAAATAAGGTAGCATCGAATATCACAGGGCCACTAAGTCCTCGATGAGTAAATAACAAGGATCATATAGTATTATATACGGCTTTATTATCAGCGTACAAAGTAAGTTTTGCTTGTACAGTATTTCACGACAACAAAGGAAAACCGTTTGGGGTCTCTATACCACACAAAGCACCATGCGGAGAGACAATCGGAAGTCATAACTGTTCAGCAAGTTCATAAGCAAAAGGACTAGCGCCTATTTGTGGATACGTCATCCCTCATGTAGCAACAATCACTTGTTTTGCAGTATATATACCCGCAGAAGTGGTAATGACAAAAGTAGAGTTATCAGCAAGAGTTATAGCATGAACATCATGAGAAAGTAGATGATTTGTTTCATTTTTTTGCGATTCATCAACAACAAAATCAACCAGCTGTTTAGCTTTTCAACTCTTGAGTATCACTCTTCCATTCTCTTCTATGTTGGTTTCTATATCATGATCATTGAGATAAGCAATCATATCATCAGGACCAAATTGATGAAACAAAGAAGGCAAAGATTTGAGCGATTGTCCGATATAATGAAATTCAGGATTGACGGTAATATTGCTCACGTTACACCTCTCTCATCCAGAAAGCAAGACCTTAGAACCAAGTTTATCTGTCTTTTCTATAATACATTTTTTCAAGTCTTTTGATAAAAACAATGAGCAAAAGAGCCCTGAAGCACCTCATCAGATAATTATCACATCATAGACCATAGAATGAATGCAGAATATAAAACCATTTGACTACGCAAAGGACAAGTGCAGAATCCAGAAATCTCTTAAGGTAATATAGTAAACTTTTAATTTTATTTTCTGAATTCTAAACTCTACATTCTGAATTCGTTTTATAATTTATATGGTTTCAACACATCCAAATATCCTTGCAACACAAACACATTATCAAACAAACACGCAACAGTAAGTGGTCAAACACCACCAGGAACAGGCGTATAGGCAGCTACATTATCTTTGATAGCATCAATATTCACATCACCGACAGGCTTTCCATCGATATGTCCATATCCCACATCAACGACAATCTGTGATACGTCATTACGAAGGAAACTTTGATCAATCAAATGTACCTTTCCTGTACAAGAAATAATATATTCTGAACTCCTAGCAATCGTTTTAATTTCTTCGACAGGAGTATCGGCATTACACGTATAGACAGTTGCCCCTCTCTTGATACATTCTAGTACAAGTGGCTTACCAACAACATTACTTTGTCACAAAATAGCAACTGTTTTACCCGTAAAATCATCAAGGGTATAGTGTTTCAATATATATAATACTGCTTTAGGTGTAGCAGGAATGAAGTCAATAAGACCAATTTCCGATAATCAAACAACAACTCACGCAAGTCCGTCAAGATCTTTTTGGGGAGTGATAGCAGCCAACAATTGTTCTTTATACGGTTCAAACTGCTCTGGTAACGGAAGTTGAACGATAATACCGACACACTCATCATCATGGTTGAGATATCTGATTAACTCCATAACTTTTCCCACACTATCATAATGTTGATTGATATAGATACCAACATCATCGAATTTCCCAGCTTGATTCCTATCATATTCAGCCATCTGATTCTGTCCAAAAACTATCACTGGCAATCATATACTCTCTCCATATGCTTTTTTATGTTTCACATAGGTAGCAGATGAATAGTCTTCACCCAAGAAAATGATCGCAACATATGCTTTTCTATCACCAAAAAAATGAGTTCTCTTTTGGATAAGTTCTTGTTTGAAAGTAACAGACAATTCTTTTCACGAAAGTATCATAGACAAAAACAATAATAAATAAATTATAGAATAAGGTATATATACTCATTTAAGGCCATATCTCAACTATAAATTAGGATCAAAAAAAATCAGACACATAACGTACGCAAAAAATATGTACTCGTACAAAATAGTAGGAGTAAAAAACACATAAACTATTGAGTATATTTCCAATGTCGTGGTTCTCGAGCATAAGAATTGGCAAATCAAGCTTTTTCCAATGCTGCAATAACCTCGTTTTGTATATTTCAAGGTATATTAAAACTATTTCACAAAAGCACCTCAGTATTAGCTTTTATATTTTTTATTTTAATGTCAAATGCTTTGCCTGTTTGATGTTCACTATATCAAGGAGGCGCAATATATTCAGCTCTTGTTACATATTCTTCCAAAAGTTTTTGATATGTGTCTTTATATCATGCTTTAGCTGTTCAGTCATCATTGAGGATTTCTGTAGGCATAAAATTAGATAATGGTGGAATAACTGAACCAATTAAAGTTGATGATGTCATTTTGAAAAATTCTTCAAATTGTTTTTGAGAAGATCTATAAGAGCTTGATATTGATAGTGCATATCATTGGGGAAGGAATGTATCTCTTATTTTTTCTATTTTACTTTGAGCATAAGTATCTACCTGTTTTCAGTCACGTTCTAGCTTATACACGCTTTGTCAGTATTTTTCGACTTTACTAGCAACAATTCCAAGAAAAGCTTTCTCTCATTGAGTTAATCTATCATATCATTCAGATAATTTTTGTTGTTTATCTGGATATGAGATTTCTCGCTTAACTGGTTTTTTAATTTCTTTTTTGGGTTCATTATTTGGACCTCAATTAATGACAGCAAAGTCTACTCTGTAAAAAGCAAATGTTTGGTATCCATTAGCATCTGGAGTAGATTCAGTATATTTCCATCATCACGATCAATTTGAAGCGACTACTTTTTGGGTTTTTTTATTGACATCATCACTATTTGAGTTGAGAACATCTTCTTGACGATAGGTAGGAAACTGAACATGCAAAGGAGCATATTGACTAGATACCCCTTTTCTCCAATTCGGTCAACCAATAAATTTAGTATCTACAGCTTGTTTACAGCTTTCTCATCATCATGTACCAGTACCGCCGCCTGCAAAAAATCAAAAAGAATCTACCTGTTCTATGGTACTTGGTGTATCTCCTATATCAAAAGTTAATTTTATGGTTCATTTATATCAACCACCAAATCAAGCACTAACCTCGAAACGTAAATTCTTTATATTTGGATTTGCCTGTATAAGCTCATTTACTCTACGGGTAAAGGTGGCACGCAAAACATCATTTCAGGTTCAGTCCATATTGCCAGGATCATTTTCTTTGTTGGGCATCATTCATTTTAAAGTATATTCATAGCTGCCATCTACTTCTTTTAATTCGGCAGAATAAATATTCCCATCAGTCTTAAGGAGATTTGTAGGATTTTTGGGCTTTTCTTGTGGTGATGCATTGTACACTTCTGACATTTTATTTGCTAATATAAATAAAAGTTATACAATAATTATAACCAACATTCAAAAAAAAGCAAATTTTAGAAAAAACACTTGAGGTAATAAACAAGGTATATGAGAAGGTATATTTCCAAAGACAAAAACACTATAAAAAAGAGTTATCCAATCAAGTTTTTAAAGACATTCAAACTATCCAATTGTTCCCGACTAAATTCATCTCTACCAAAATGCCCGTATGCTGCAGTTTTTCTAAAGATAGGTTTTCTCAGATCCAATTTTTCGATAATGCCTTTGGGACTGAGATCAAAATTATTTTTCACTGCATCGACTATTTTTTGGAGATTGACTTTTTCTGTACCAAAACAATCTATATATACACTAACAGGTTGAACAACCCCGATAGCATACCCCAATTGAATCTCACATCTCTCACAAACTCATGAAGCAACGATATTTTTAGCTAAATATCTTGCGATATAGGCTCAACTTCTATCTACTTTAGTTGGATCTTTTCCACTAAACGCTCATCATCCATGTTTTCCTATGCCACCGTATGTATCAACGATAATTTTCCTTCCGGTCAGTCCACTATCTCCTTTGGGTCATCAGATATTGAACATTCCTGTAGGATTGATAAAAAAATTAGTATCGTCATCAATAAGATCTCCCAATATCGGAGTAATAACATATTCACGAATACTAGTAGCAATTTGCTCTTGCGTAACATCCAAGGAATGTTGAGAAGAAACAACAACCGTATCAACTCTGATGGGTTTTTGATCTTCATATTCAACGGTTACTTGAGTTTTTCCATCAGGATATAAGAAAGGTAACGTGCCATCTTTCCTGACTTCGGTAAGTTTTTTGGCCAAAGTATGAGCAAGATAAATAGGGAGAGGCAAATAGCTTTTGGTTTCATTGCAAGCGTAACCATACATAATACCCTGATCTCCAGCACCACCTGTATCAACCCCTTGAGCAATATCAGGTGATTGTTTATGGAGTAAATTTGCAACAGAGCAGTTGTTTCCATCAAAATACTTACGATCACCGTCATATCATATATCTAATACAACGTTTCTAATCAGTGATTCATAATCAACATTGGATTTGGTGGTAATTTCACCAGCAACAATGACAATTCACGTAGTCGTAAGTGTCTCACACGCGACTCTAGAATAAGGATCTTGAGATAAACAAGCATCCAGAACAGCATCAGAAATCTGGTCACACATCTTATCGGGATGTCATTCAGTAACAGATTCACAGGTAATAAAATGTCTCATAATCTAACATAAAAAGATAAAATCAGCATGAAGTTTGAAGTTTAAAGCATGAGGCATCATAACAACTATATAGCGCATCAAGCATTTAGCATCAAACATTTAGCTTTTAAAAAAAGCCCTTTCATCACGAAAGAGTCATCAAAATTATAAGGTAATTTTTGAATATCTTTCCCGTGATGGGTAGGAAGTAGCACCTTTCCGCCTGTGTGGATGGTTGCTGGAACGCTTACATTCAACCGCCAAAAAACAAATGAAATGTAGTTTTTTGGATGATTGAAGGATACCGATGACTTGAGAAACTGTAAGTATGAATGAAATGAAATAATTACAGATTTCGAAAGCAATTCGGTATGACGAGCCTAATCTCTATCGTTCACTCTAGATATGTAGTGTACCATGAAAATATAGATACAAACAAAAAATACAAGAGATTTTTTTGAACAACAGACAAAACATAC
>Ga0194063_10000925_pt1 | contig 20059 bp, 26 predicted proteins | sample SepL3720m_MetaG_FD_155459 | JGI IMG/M metagenome (GOLD analysis project Ga0194063, IMG submission 155459) | Anoxic zone freshwater microbial communities from boreal shield lake in IISD Experimental Lakes Area, Ontario, Canada - Sep2016-L373-20m | ecosystem: Environmental > Aquatic > Freshwater... | reverse complement strand
GATTGTAGCCGTAGCCGCCATGAGTGCAGGCTCAATACTACTTATGTGGTTTGGTGAGCTTATTACTGAACAGGGCGTCGGTAATGGTATCAGCTTGATAATCTTTGCTGGTATCGTCAGTCAATTGCCTAAAATGTTAGGCGGCCTTGGGACATCTTTATTTATAAACACTAAAGGAAGTTTCAGTGTATTTGGTTGGTTTACTATACCGGTTAACCCAGTATCGGCTGCGGTGGCACTGGCACTGGTAATATCTTTTGTGGTCATTTTATATATATTAGTTAAGGTTAATGAAGCTCAAAGAATTATGACGATTAACTACGCTAAAAGAGTTCATGGAAATAGTAGCTATGGTGGTATAAAAAGCATTCTTCCTATTAAGCTAATCGCGGCAAATGTCATTCCTATTATCTTTGCAGTAGCTTTCTTGTCTCTACCGGCTTTTGTTGGCCAACTCCTAAAAGCAACCAACAATCCGGCATATCTAGGAATTGCGAATAATCTAATCTCATGGTTCCAGTCGCCAAGTCCAGGCTCGTTTACTGGTTCTTCACTCCAGGCCTTTATTTATCCAGCAGCTTATTTTGCACTAGTTATCTTGTTCACTTATTTTTATACCGGAATAGTATTTAACTCTAATGAGATCGCCGAAAATCTGCAAAAGCAGGGTGGTTTTATCGAAGGTATTAGACCAGGGTTACAAACAGAAAAATATTTAAGCAGAACAGTTAATCGACTAACTCTCTTTGGCTCGTTAACATTAGGACTAGTTGCGGTTATGCCTTTCATTGGGGAATATCTAATGTATAACATTGCGGGGATTACTGGTAGCGAACTAGCTATATCTGGAACCGGATTTTTGATCATAGTTTCAGTTGCGCTTGAAGTGCTAAGACAGATAAATTCTCGTGCTCTAATGGTTACCTACGACGACTATAAATAAGGCAGGTATGCACACCTATGCTAGTTAACTATACAAGAGAAAAGCTAAATGAAAAATCTCATATTGATGAGCTACTTGCCAAACTAAACGGCAATGATCTAGCAATATTCGATAAATTTGATCAAGATTTAATTAATATAGTTAATGATCAAAAGTATATATTAAAAGACATGGATAGAATTAGAATTGCTAGTGATTTCTGTTATGACTTTTGTCAAAGCTTGCTATTTAAGTCTGAGCCAACTGAAAAATTGGTTAGTGATTATCTAGTTAAAGCCGAAGAAAAATGTATATTGCAATCTGAAAAAAATACAAAAATATAAGATAACATGTTATAATATTTATTAATTAATTATCATAGTGTTAACTCCTATGGCGTTAATGTTTATTAACATGAATATACTTCAAGTCTAAATCGTAACCTCTTTTTATTGGTGGCAACATAATACCTAAACTATTAGTTATTTTGTTGCCTCCAATATACGTGTATTGGTAGGCTAAATAAATATTTAGCCTACGGGCACGGATGAAGGAGGAGACGATTATGGTTATGACAGACTCAAATTTTTTCTTCGGGTTCATTAAATCAATTACAAGTGCCGTTTCAGACAGAGCGCTTAAAATTGAAATTTCGAACAAAGCTGAAGAGCTATTCCCCAATTATAAGTTTTGCAACCAAGAGATATGTAACGCTCTAGGTTATGCAAAAGCATATATCGAGGATGGTAAAAAAAAGGAAGAGGCAGTGACTGAAGCAGTAACTGAAATGTATAAAAAACCTATATTAGAAAGGCAAGATCTTACAGACATTTCCGATGATGTCTATATGAGATTCTGGGGGAGAGTCTTTTCTGGCTTTGCTATTTTTATAATAGCTGTTGCTATTTTATTGTTAGCATTTTATATATTTTGACGTTAACTGTGTCATAAACTTGTTTGTATTATTTGTTAATAAAAAGCGCTTCTAACGGAGCGCTTTTTGATTATTATAAAGTTAATTAAATAATATATACATTTGACCAATATTAGGTATTATGCTACAATATTGATATAACTAGTTATATTAAAAATAGCTTGTTCATTTACAGGTTTGGTCATAATTCTTCCCTAATTGGGGCGGCATATTAATATATTCAATATAAATATAATAATATGTCGTCCTAAGTAATTTCTAGGATGATTATATATAAATTATATATCTTTTAGAAATTGAAAGGAGATAATTATGGTTATTAAATCAGACAAAGACATATATTTTATTCATCAGTTCGATGAACAGTATAAAATTGCATTTGAAAAGCTAAAGTCCGGCATAAAAATCGCCGACTACTTAATAGGTGCAATTGTAATTTTGTCCGGCTCAGGAATTATGGCATGGTTTCAGCGTAGATGGTTCGGGCCATATTCAAATCTAGTCATACTAGTAGACGTTTTGCTCATATTATTAGCAATAGTGTTACTGGCTCTAGTGAGGTCAAGGAACAACTTACTTGATATGATAATTGATATGGTCGACATAGATGAAACGACCATAATTACGCAAAAAGATCGAGAGCTGTCGATATTTCATTGTGATAACGATGACTGTATTGGTTGCGAGGGTGATTGCGAGGGCTGTAAAAGCAACCCGGACAGTGAGCCAAATGACTAGAAAGATCAAATCCTGTAAAAGACCGCCGAGTAATCGACGGTCTTTTGATTTTCTTACTATAAAATTTGATGTAATTAAACGATTGACATCTAGTAGCCCATCTGTTAATATTGTAAAACTTGAAGCTTGGGTTTAAAACTTAGCCGATGGACCTTAACAAGTCGGATCATTACAATGCATGTCATAAAATAACTATTCTATTTTTGAATCAGCGCACAAGCTAATATTATTTATTGGTTTATGCGCTGATTCTGATCAATTTATCAGATGATGGTAAAAATAAAAAAGGAGGATAGTTATGGAAGAGACGGACAAAAAAACTAGACAGATAATTGAGGGCAAAATTGATAAGGTGGCAACAAGATTACCACTTAGTCAGCAGGATATCTTTATGATCAAAGAATTTGCCATGCAAATCTTTGAAAATAAAATACTGCGAAGCAATATATGGACCCTAGAAGCGGCTATTAAGGTAACTATAGAAGTAGTTTATAGGTTGGTCTATATAGATCCCAAAAAGATTGACCTACTTCGGGTTATGGATCCCATAGATATGGAGAGGCACTTGATAAATAGTGCCGAAATAGCCTGAGCTTAAACTCTTTCAAGAATCATTGCATTTACAGCCCACCTCTTACCGGAAGGTGATTGAGGTGGGCCTAAACAGGCAATATGACGTGCATTTTGTAATGATTTGAATTGTTATTCGATTTGACACAAAAATAGCTAATAATATATAATTAGGACATAAAAGAACTCGGGCTGTAAACGAGTTTAATTCTGTTGATTTTACTCTTTACGCTACCACCTCTTTGGTGTATAATCATATATTGTAACTTATGGTCAGCCAAAAAGAAGTAATTAAATTGCAGGGAAAGGTAGTGGAATCACTACCTAATACTCAATTTAAAGTAGAGCTTGAGAATGGCCATAGTATAATCGCCCACATTTCAGGTAAAATGCGCAAGCACTATATCCGACTTGTTCCCGGCGATAAGGTGGAAGTCGAGTTGACTCCTTACGATCTTAGTAAGGGAAGAATTGCCTTCCGTCTTAAAGATTAATTAAACTAAATTAAAGGTAAAAGGGAGTTTTTGAACGCTTATGAAAGTTCGTGCAAGTGTAAAAAAAATTAGTCCTGATGATCAGTTGGTTCGCCGCAAAGGCATCCTTCGGATTATTAACAAGAAAAAACCTAAAAACAAGCAAAGGCAGGGTTAAGAATGGCTCGAATCTCTGGGGTAACTATCCCATCAGAAAAGCAAGTTCAGATCGCTTTGACGTATATTTACGGCATCGGTCCAAAATTTGCACAGAGCATCCTTGCGGCGGCTAAAGTCGAGCCGACCACTCGGGTGAAAGATCTCACCGAGGCTGAAGAGCAACGTTTACGCGAGATAATTGACAGCAATTATACCGTTGAAGGTGACCTACAGCGTCAGGTAACAAATAATATTAAACGTTTGAAAGATGTCAACTCATACCGTGGACTACGTCACAAAGCTGGTTTACCAGTTCGTGGCCAACGTACTCGAACGAACGCACGAACTCGTAAGGGTAAAGGTGTAGCAGTAGGCGGAGCTCAAAAGAAAGCTGTGTCAAAGACATAGAAAGGAATAGATTATGGCAGATGTAAAAACAACTATTGCAGCAAAGAAAAAAGTTCGCCGATCAGTTCCTTCTGGTCAGCTACACATACAAGCAACATTCAATAATACGATTGTTACTTTTACAGATAAAAAAGGCAACGTTCTAACTACTTCAAGTGCTGGAGCTAACGGCTTCCGTGGTAGCAAAAAAGGGACTGCATATGCATCTCAAATTGCTGCTGAAAAAGTAGCTGAAACAGCTAAGACTCAATTTAGCGCAAAATCAGTCGACGTATTTGTTAAAGGCGTAGGCCTTGGACGAGATGCCGCTATTCGAGCTATGAGCAGTTATGAAATTTCCGTAGATAGTATTAAAGATGTAACCGGAATACCACACGGTGGTGTTCGTCCGCGCAAAGCGAGAAGGGCATAGTTTATGGCACGAGATACTTCTCCTATTGTTAAACAAAGCCGACGTGAAGGCTATGTTCTTCATCCAAAAGCTCATAAGATTATGGCGCATAAAACTGGTATTCCAGGTCAACACGCTAATGGTCGCCCAGGTAAAGCAAGTTTGTATCTAACTCAGTTACGTGAAAAGCAAAAAGTTCGCCGTACTTATGGCTTACTTGAAAAGCAATTCGCTAAGCTAATGGTAGAAGCTAGCCGTCTAAGTGGTAACGGCCAACTTCCTGGTGAAGTTCTATTGCAACTTCTAGAACGACGCATCGACAACGCAGTCTATCGTGCTGGTTTTGCAACTAGCCGCCGTGCTGCTCGTCAATTAGTCGGTCATGGTCATTTTATGTTAAATGGTCGCCGAGTAAACATTCCTTCAATTAGGTTAAAGGTTGGTGATGAACTAGTAGTTCGTCCAAAGAGTACTAAATCTGGTTATTTCAGCCAAATGGATGAAATCACAAAGAATACTTCACAACAGCCATTAAGCTGGTTAAAGGGTGATGAAAAGAAATTAAAGATTACTATTACTGGACTACCAAAGCGAGAAGAAGCTGAAGTAGATATTAAAGAACAATTAATCGTTGAGTATTACTCACGCTAAAAGGGTAAGGAGCCTAAACTAATGACAAAAGTTATTCACAACCCAGCACTTGCAAGTATCGAAGAACAGAGCCCAACTTGCGCAACATTTAATATCGAGCCCCTACATGCCGGCTACGGTAATACTCTTGGTAACAGTTTACGACGTGTCTTGCTTTCTAGCATCGAAGGAGCTGCAATTGTAGCTTTCAGAATCGAAGGCGCAACACATGAGTTCACAACTGTTCCTGGTGTTAAAGAAGATGTTGTAGACATTATGTTAAATGTTAAGAACATCCGTCTTAAAGCTCACTCTGATCAAGTATTTGAACTACGTCTTGAGAAAAAAGGCGCTGGTCCTGTTACTGCCGGAGACATTAAGACATCGGCTGACATTGAAGTAATTAACCCAGATCAGATTATTTGTAATATTGATGATCCTAAAAAATCTATCATTATTGACTTTGTAGCTGAAGCTGGTCGTGGTTACCAAACTATTGAATCTTCAAGCAGTAAACGTCTACATAGCGATATGATAGCTGTTGATGCAATCTTCAGCCCAGTTCTAAGAGTTCGCTATAAAATTGAAGGAACTCGTGTCGGACAAGAGACAAACCTAGATAAGTTAATTATCAATGTTGAAACTGATGGTTCATTGACTCCTCGTGAGGCTTTTGAACAAGCTGCTGCAATCTTAGTCAACCAATACACAGCACTTGCTGGCTCAACTGTTGTTGATGCTGCCCCTGCTCTTGGTCAGGATGTCGAAGATGAAGCAAGTGAACTAAATACTCCTATCGAGGAACTAAATTTAACAGCTCGTACAGCAAATGCTTTAATAAATAACGAAATCCGAACAGTTCATGACCTTGTCACTTTAAGTGAGCAAGATCTTCGTGAACTTAAAGGTTTTGGATCAAAAGCACTTGATGAAGTAAAAGAAAAATTGGCGGAATTGGAAATTTAATTATGCATAGACACGGATATATAGGACGCAAGTTTGGTCGCGAATGCGATCAACGTGATGCGTTGATTAAGGGCTTGGCAACAAGCTTAGTTATGCATGGCAAAATTGAGACTACTCTGCCAAAAGCTAAAGAGCTAGTTCGTTATATTGAAAAATTAATTACAAAAGCTAAAAAGGGCGGTTTGCACAATCGTCGCCAAGTAATTGCTGGATTAAGTACTCAAGAGGCTGCTTTCAGACTGTTTGACGTAATTGCTCCACAACTTACTAAACGTATTAGCGGTCACGTTCGAGTAGAACGAACTGAACTACGCGTTGGTGATGGTACACAAATGGCAACAATTGCTTTTGTTGACACTATTGAAGAGAAAGTTCAAGCTGAAACTGAATCAAAGGTAGTAGAGAAAGTTAAGGCTCCAAAGCTTTCAACTAAGAAAGCAAAGGAAACAAAATAATGGCTGTAAATTCTAAAACCTATTCACAAAAACCAACTGAGGTTACTCGTCGTTGGATCCTAATTGATGCTTCAACTGCAACTTTGGGCCGTGTTGCTTCAGCAATTGCTAAGTATTTAATCGGTAAGTATAAACCAACCTACACTCCTCATATTGATGCAGGCGACTATGTAGTTGTTATTAATGCTGAAAAGATTAAAATTACCGGTGCTAAAGAAACAGATAAGATGTATTATCGTCACTCAGGTTTTCCTGGTGGTATGACAGAGGCTACACTTGGTGAGCTAAGAATTAAATATCCAACAAGACTTATCGAAGAAGCTGTTAAAGGCATGATTCCACGAAATAAGTTAGCTGATGAACGTCTAAAGCGTCTAAGAGTATTTGTTGGTGAAGAACATACTCATACTGCTCAGACACCAGAAGTAGTCGATGTTAACTCATTGAATCTTTCTGCTAAAGCAAAGGAGACAAAGTAATGGCTGAATTAAAATATTTCTACGGGCTAGGCCGACGTAAGAGTGCAACTGCCTCAGCACGTTTATATGCTGGTAAGGGTAAGTTTACTATTAACAACATCTCAGCTGAAGAATATCTAAATAACAACAAGTCTCAGCTTGCTGAAATAACTGATCCACTAGCACTAGTCTCTAAGCAAAAAGACTTTGATGTTAGCATTTTGGTTAAAGGCGGTGGTCTTGCTGGACAAGTAGATGCTATCAAATTAGCAATCGCTAAGGCATTGACTGTCGGTTTTGCTGATCTACGATCTGTACTTAAAAAAGCTGATCTTCTAAAACGTGATTCTCGCGAAAAGGAACGCAAGAAATACGGTTTACGATCTGCTCGTAAGCGCGAACAATTCTCAAAGCGTTAGTACAAAACAAAATAAAAGAACTCTGGATTTATCTAGAGTTCTTTTGTATTAATATTTAATTATTACAATTAGTGCATGTTGGCATAGTAGTACTTGGTAGAATATATAACTCCACCAAGTACTATTCATTAAGTAGACTTAAACTTTTGGATAGCTAAATTCTGAATTTTTAGAATGTAGTAAATTATTGCTGTATTAAACTTAAAACCTTCTAAGAATTTAAGTCTAATAATATTATTCCCAGATAATTCAACAATCCTCTCTAGAATAATATTTCTTCTCAACGCTCTACGGGCTTCGTAATCAATTACTTCTCCGCACGGTAGAATTCGGCCGGGCGTACTAACCTTCAGATTTAATCTAATGATGTTTGCCTTACAGTTCCTCTTAATCGTCGCAACCTGTTTGGCACTCAAATTTAGTACTCCTGGGTATTCAGTAGGCTCATCAACGTTAGATTTTTCTATCTGAATATTCTCAATAAGAAATTCTACTGCTAGCCCGCATGCTTCTTTGAGTTTTTCGATATCTGTAGATTTCATAAATTTCCTCCTTTTAACATAATTGGGTAAAATATTTATCGCCTCAATTAATGGTTAAGGGCGACAATCAAAAGGCTACTAAGATAGTCTTTTGATTGTCGCACCTAAATAGGAGAGTCTATGCAACATGCACTGTAATAATTAAATATATTAATGAACATAATTTGTTAAAAACTATAAATATATTATATAACAAATATAAAAATATTTCAATAAATCAAGTTATTACAATTAGTGCACGTCTAGTCACGTTAGGGCTATTTTGAAAATTATAATTCCAAAATAGCCCTATTAATCACAAGATAATGTGCTGTTTTTCTTCCTTGGCAATGGGAACCTTTGTTATTTTACACAAGCCTTTTATTGCACCACATTTGTGTTTAGATGCAATATTTTGAATTCCAAACTTGTAATCCTTCTCCAAGATTTGGGAAACATGGTCAAGCGCTTTGTTTGTGCTTTCCTCATAAGGTAAACCCCCTTCAATTAAATCAAGAAAATATTCCTTTGCGGTATCTTTTACCGTAATATAGGATATTCCTCTCATTAACCTACTGATATCATCTACGTACTCGTTCAGATGATAATCAAAGTTTTCAATTACTCTTGTTTTTTCGTCCTTTTTGAGACTTTTTATAATTTTCTCAAAGAATCTCAATATAATGCTCATAACCACCCTCCAATTTCTGTATAAAATATAGAATATATATTTACTGTCCTGCAGTCTCAGGCCCAGAATCTTAGAACATAATCCATATGTCATAAGATACTGGGCCGATAGGAGGGATTGTGCCTGACGTGCACTGTAATAATCTGATTTATTAATGTTCAAATAATATATAGACCTTAACGGTCTATATTAATTTGTATGTATTATAGTATAACAAATAAGACAAATTATCAACCATAAGGATGAAAAACTATCGGTGCTATCACTTACAGGGCGCCAATGGTATAATAATAAACAATTATGACAAAAGAAATTATCTTAACTGGAATTAGATCAAACGAAGAGCCAACTATCGCTAATTACCTTGGAGCAATGTTACCAATTGTTAATATGCAAAAAGAGTATGCAGGGGAGTATCAGATAAATATGTTTGTGCCAGACCTGCATAGCTTTACGACTCCTGTCGAATATGCGTCTATGTACCGCAATACTTTAAATAATTTGAAATATTTTATTGCTTGCGGCCTAGACATTAATAACCAAGATACATATATATATCGACAAAGCTATATTCCAGCTCATAGCGAGCTAGGTTGGATATTAGGCTGTTTTACAGGTTTTGGTGAAATGAGCCGAATGACTCAATTCAAAGAGAAGTCTGCTGAGAGTAATAACGTTGTTAGCGTAGGTTTGTTCTGCTATCCGGTACTTATGGCTGCAGATATTTTACTTTATAACGCTAAATACGTCCCAGTTGGTGAGGATCAGTTCCAGCATCTTGAAATTGCTAGGGATATTTCGATTAGAATGAATAATAAGTTTGGTGAATTATTCACTGTACCACTGGCAACCAGCGAACAAACAAAATTCATTAAGCGCGACAGTGGGCTTCGTATCCGAAGTCTAACTGATCCATCGAAGAAGATGAGCAAGAGCTCACTGGATGAAAAATCTAGAATATTGTTAGTTGAAGATCCTGAACTTGCGGCTAAAAAGATTATGGGAGCTACAACCGATAGTATTGGTGTAATTAACTTTGATATGGAGAAACAACCAGGTATCACTAGCTTATTGCAGATGCTTTCTCTTCTTTCTAATAAATCACAGGCTGAAGTAAACGATAAATGGGTTGGGAAGACAAGTTATGGTGATTTCAAAAAAGAAGTGGCCGAAACTGTCAAAAAGTTCTTAATTGAATTCCAGACTAAGCTGAACAGTATTTCTGACGAAGAGTTAATCGCTAAACTTGAGCAATCTGAACGTGATCTAACTCCTATCGCTAATGCAACGCTTCTCAGAGCTCAGCAGGTCGTCGGATTGAGGCCTAAGGCTAATTAATGGTAAAAGTATCAAGCCGTGATTTACTAGGTATCCTGCGTCGTTTTGAGTTGGCAGACGATGATAACGTGCCTCGAAATATAGAGAATGTTAAAATCACTCAACCAAACCCAATAAGCACTCTAGTTTCATTTAGGTTTAATAAGAATCTTCTGTATGTATTATTTGATGACGCAGCCGAAGATGATGTTGATTATATATCTAATCAGATAAAATCAGCCAAGAGTACGATCAAGGGTGAGTTAATTAAAAACCCAAGAGATTCTACAACTACCTACGAAATGCCATATAAAGGTAAGGGCTGCTACTTATTTAACGCTATATCAGATAAACGACGACTTGATGGTGAGCTTGCTGAAAGATATCCAGAAAACTCTCGTAGCACCTGGCAAAAATATATTAAAGCCGGCTATGTCAGTGTTAATAGCAATATTGTTCTATCGTCAAAATTTGACGTAACTGAGAACGATAAGATTGCCATTAATATACCTGAAGCATCTGATTATAGTAAAAATGAATTACCTATAGTCTATATTGACGATAACGTCATAGTTATTAACAAACCAATTGGTGTTTTATCTCACGCAAAAGGTGTTTTAAATGATGAATTTACAGTGGCAGATTTCTTCCGTCGCTATTCGACTTACAACAGTGATACGAATCGTCCTGGTATAATTCACCGACTAGATCGAGACACCAGTGGTATTATGATTGGTGCTCGTAATGCAGAAACTGCTAACTTACTTCAAAAGCAATTTGCTGATCGAAAGACTAAGAAGACATATTATGCAGTTGTTGATGGTCTCCCTAAATTAGCTAAAGCTAATATTAATTTACCGATTATCCGTAATCCATCAGCTCCAAGTACATTTAAGGTAGACAGTAATGGCAAGAGTGCAATTACTAAATATGAAGTCTTAGCTTCAAACGATAAGTACTCTCTGGTTAAACTTCAACCGCAAACAGGACGAACTCATCAGCTACGTGTCCACATGAGATATATTGGGACACCAATTCATGGTGATAAGGTTTATGGCAAGGCGTCAGATAGACTCTATCTTCACGCTCATAGCTTAGAGATTACAATTCCGAACGGCAATCGCCAAACTTTTGTTACGCCAGTACCGACTGAATTTACTAATTTCTTCCCAGGCATAAAGCTATAATGAAACCGGTGTTAAATAAAGCTAGTGAAAAATTGATTCTAGCTACTATTAAGAATATGCCGCAATCTTTGCTAATTACCGGTCCAATCGGGGTAGGACTTACTACAGCAGCAAGGTATATCGCCCAGATGCTAGATATTAAACCAACTATTATACTTCCCGAAAAAGATGAGAAAATTGATTTAGAAAAAGGAAATATAACCGTAGACATAATGCGCCAAGTTCTTAGCGACACAAGGACGAAATCTTCAAAGGATCAGATTATAATTATCGATTACGCTGAAAGAATGACTCAGCAAGCTCAAAACGCTTTCTTAAAGCTATTGGAAGAGCCAAATCAGGGCACATATTTTATCCTAGTGTCAAATTCATCATCAAAACTATTACCAACAATCCTTTCTAGGGTAAAGAAGATTGCTATTAGAACGGTCTCTCTTGATCAGTCCAATGAACTACTAGAAGCCCTAGGTATTAAAGATAAAACTAAGTGTTCACAGCTATTATTTATGGCATCAGGGCTACCAGCTGAACTTAGTCGATTATCTAAAGATAATGATTACTTCGAAAAACGCAGTAATAATATTCGAGATGCCAGGGAGCTACTGCAAGGTAAGTTATACCGGAAGCTATTAATTGCACAAAAGTATAAAGAAGATAGGCGAACCTGTCTCGTGCTGCTAAATGATGTTATGAGGATATTAAAACATTCTATAGATAATAATCCAGATAACGAAGTTATAAAAAAGATAGATATTATTTTAAAGACATACGAAAGGATAGAGGCAGGTGGTAATATTCGTATCTGTCTAGCCAGGATGGTCATATAAACCTGGTATAATAGGGGAAAGAATATGTTAGGACTTTTAGTAATAATCGCGCTGGGCGCTTGGGTCATATATCAACCTCAAACTATTAAAGAGGCTGAATCTGATATTCCAATAAAATTATCAGATAAGCTAGATCAATTGTGGACGATTGCTCATGAGTCTCTACAGACTAAGAAATACCTAAGAGCCGAAAAAGCACTTCTAACAATCCTTCGTGTAGATGAAAAAAATGCTAGTGCCTACAATCGTCTGGGTATTTTATATGCTAAACAGAAATCATTAAAAGATGCAATTGAATGTTTTGAGATTGCTCAATCTCTTGAGCCAAGTGCCAGTAGCCTTCATAATGTTGGGCTTATTTATTATGAGACAAAAAACTATGACAAAGCCGCTTTAGCCTTTGAGCAAGCTTTAGCTGTAGATAGTAGCTTGCCATCAAGGTACATAGCCTATGCTAAAGTTCAAGAGAAGCTTGGACATGAAGAAAAGATGATTGACTCACTTGAAAAGGCAATGGATTTAGACCCAATCCCTCAAACGCTTAGCCTACTTGCTGATGCGTATGAGCGCACAGGCAGGGTGGAACTAGCCTTAACTCTTAGAGAAAAAGCTGCTAAAATGATAATTCCTCAAGGTCAACCAAAAAAAGTCCAACAACCAAGAAAAGTAATGTAGATTAATCCTCTCTATTGATTATTCCAAGGATATTAGATAAAATAACTAAGTGCATTTATGCCGCCTTAGCTCAGTTGGTTAGAGCAGCTGTTTTGTAAACAGCAGGTCCTCGGTTCGAATCCGAGAGGTGGCTCCATATTTGCTGGAGTTGAGCAACTGGTTGGCTCGCTTGACTGTAAATCAAGTCCTTTACGGGCGTATAGGTTCGAGTCCTATCTCCAGCACCAAAATTAATATTCATCCATCAGGATGAATCTTTTGTATATGAGGCAGTGATTATATCTGTTATACTTTGGTGTACCACTATGCTACACTAGATGTACTATGATAGATAAATCAATGCTAAATGATTTATACGTCCATAAGGGATTATCAATGAAGCAATTAGCTTCGCAAATAGGCTGTTCTCCTAATCAAGTAGCCTACTGGATGAATAAATATGGTATCAGAAGACGTTCAATTAGCGAGGCAATATATTTAATTAATAACCCAAATGGTGACCCATTTGAAATCCAACAAATTAATTCAATAGAAAAAGCTAAGCTGTTTGGGTTAGGGATTGGTTTATATTGGGGTGAAGGCAACAGGGCTAATAAATATTCAATTAGGATTGGTAACACTGACCCAGAATTAATAAAAATATTTATGAAGTTTCTTATTGAATTATTTGCAGTAAATAAGAATGATATAAAATTTGGTTTGCAGATATTTACAGACATTAACCCTCAGAAGGCATTAGAATATTGGACAAATACGCTCAATATTGCTGAATCGCAATTCTATAAATTGCATATAACCCCATCTGGTAGTATTGGTAATTATAAAAATAAGAGCAAATACGGAGTTCTAACTCTCTACTATCATAAAAAGAAGCTTCGTGATATATTAGTTGGGTATTTGCCGCGATAGCTCAGTTGGTAGAGCGCAAACTCGGTAAGTTTGAGGTCTCGGGTTCAACTCCCGATCGTGGCTCCATATAGTAAAACTAACCGCTTTAAAGCGGTTTTTGTTATAATATAGATATATGGCAAACTATAGTTTTGATACTGTCTCTGAATATGATAAAGCAGAAATGAATAATGTTTTTGCATTAGTCCAAAAGGAAATTATTAACCGTTACGACTTTAAAGGTACGCCGGCAGAAATTGACTGGCTAGATTTTAAGGCTGGCTTTAAGGTTATTGGCGCTAATGATTGGCAAATCGAAAGCATCATTGATATTATTAGAAAAAAGCTAGCAAGTCGTGATCAAAGTAGTAAAACGCTTGATTTATCTAAGAAAATTAATGTTAGCAACTTAAAAGCTACTCAGGAAATACCTTTTATCGCAGGTCTTGATCAAGAAAAGGCTAAACAAATTACTAAACTATTAAGAGAGCAATTGCCTAAAGTTAAGGCTCAGATTCAAGGTGAAGCTGTTAGGGTTATTAGTAATAGCAAGGATGACCTTCAAGCTGCAATGCAACTAATTAGGTCAGCTGATTTTGAATTTCCAGTTGGCTTTAATAATTACCGCTAGACACCTTGCCAGATAGAGCTAATTTTGTTATAATTCAATCTAATCATTTGTACAAATTAAAGGAAAATTATGCCAAAAAAGAATACAAAGCGTAAATTGATAGGTTTAGTGAGCAGTTTATCTGGCCACCGTACTTATTACACTACAAAAAATACTCAAGCAACACCTGAAAAGCTTGTCTTAAAGAAGTTTGATCCGATTGCTAGAGCACACGCTACATATACTGAAACAAAGAAAAACCTTGGTCGCAACGAAGTAAAAGAACGTAAGGGCTAAAGTTTAAACTAATTCCGCTTGTCGATCTAAATGGGCTGCTAACCACAGTCCATTTTCTAACATCGTTTCTAGTAATCCAGTGCTAACGCGCTGGCTACTCGAATAGATATATAGGACATGTTCATTTTGTTCGGCGGATAGTGGCCAGAAATGAGCTGCCATGACTCTTGCTGCGCTATTAGGCATTAATCTTTCCGTTTTTATAGCCATATTAGGCCTAGCATAAATCTTAAAACGGCTAGTAAAATCTATAGAATAATTTTCAAATGTACCAAGATGGACTTCCTTTATTGTTGGAAAAGTTCTAAAAAATGTCTCATATGGAATAGTTGCATGGTTTTGGGCTCCAATAAAAAAATGTGGTAGATCTTGTTTAGTATGTAAATCAATAGCCATGATTGTCCAATTCTGGACAGACATACCTCCATTAGAATCCCAAACAGCATCGCTTCTATCTACTAACATTACATTATAATCTCCAACTGTACCAACGCAATAATGATCATCTTCATGGGACTGAGAAACCGTGAAGCCACGAACCAAGCGATTATCGTCATCATGCTGGTCAACTGAACCAAAATAAACTAATCCAAGTTTAGAAGTGAATTTTTTTATAATATGGCTACGAGTTCGACTGTTAGTTATTAGTCTACTAAAATGGTAACCGGCTAGTTTTACTTTTGCTTTAAATGAGTTGATCATACTATTTTTCCTTACTAATCATATCTAATAGAGTAGATACATATTCGGCATGTGTCCAAGTTAAAGGTGCCGGTGATACAATTTCGTTGCTTATTGGGTCTAACTGTTCAGCCATAACGCCAGTGTTTAGGGCATGAGATTTTGCCCAATCTAGAATCTCCAAGGCTTTTTGTTTTTCGTTTGTATCTATAAAGTATTGAGCCAACCAGAATGAAGTAACGAACCAGTAATTACCGGTAATATCTGCACTATTCCTCCGATAAGAATCATTCTCGTATCGAGGTAAGCCTAAAACGCCGTTATTAATTCCAAACAGCTGCTTAATAGTATCAATTGAAGAAGTTACTTCCTCGCTCTTTGCATCGAATAAACCAAACATATATACACCAAAAACAGATGAACAGTCAATTACGTCATCGAGGTTAATATTGCCGTCTTTTATTGTTAATCCACGGTAAAACACTTTTCGGTCTTTATTATATAAATATTTATGAGCTGCTGTCTGGATATCATCGGCAACTGTTCGCCATTTGACACTGTTATTATGGTCATCAGCTGCTGATGCAAGATCAGATGCTGCGAGTAAGGCTGCATAAGTTACAGCTGTCGTGTAGGTACTTGTAATAAATATCTGTTCCCATAAGTCATAGCTAGCTCGAGGTAGACCGGTTAATTTATCAATAAACCCTGCTAAGAAATTAGCCATGGGTATTATCATTTCCTTATAAAATTCTTTTAAAAGTTTTGAATCTGGGTTTTTCTTGTAGAACTGGGCAAACATAAATAAAGGCAGGGCAGTCTCATCTTCTTGGATAGGTGGGGTAATAACTCCGTCGTGGACGTAAGAGTGCCAGCTGCTACCTAACGCACCATCGGCTCTATACTTATGCATCATATAACCATCAGGTTGAAGGCCCCGTTTAGTAAACTCGAAGAACCTATAGGCTTCATCTTTGTATCCTAATCGGATTAATGGCCATAGGGTATATGCGCCATCCCGAGGCCAGCTATAGGCATACGCATCGCGTGAATAATTTAACATTGAAGTATCGGTACTGGCAATTATTGCTCCGCGCTTATCAATTTGTGACTTCATTATCATCATGCTTTGAAGAAAAGGGCCACGATGTGAAGGTTCGATCTTATCCATGACGCTATAAACTGGTTTCAGCCATTCATTCCACCAGTCAGCAGTTCGTTTCATATAATACATCGCACCATCGTGCTTCATTTGCTTGTGAATATATATGGCTTCGCGGATAGAAGTCCCTGCAGTAATCCAGTAATGCACTCTTTGTGAGCTATTGCTATTAATATTCACCTTGAATCTAATTGTTGAATCAACTCTGCCGTGCTCGACATCATTTGAAGATAACTCTCCATCAATTGCATCACAGTATGTACCTTGTTTACCCTCGATACCAAATAATCCGACGGTATGTTGGTCAAAAGGCTTACCATCATAGTCCCCAGATACTACGAAAGCTCTCCGGCCTCTGTAGTGTAATACCGCATTATCTTCAGGTAAATATTGAGCGGTGTCGGTATTGCTTCTGGAGTCGCCAATAACGAACGCTTGATGCATAAACAGCCTTACTTCACGAGGCTCAGAATTTAAATTAACTATCTGAATATTTCGGACAAATACGCTCATATGGGTATCAACAAAATCATCGAATTCTAAGATGATGCCTAATTTATCATTTTTGGCGATGGTATGACCAATTAGTGCCGTATAAGGATAACGAAAAGTAAAAGTCCATTCGCCAGGATTATCAAGCCAGCTGAGAATGCCATTAACCCAAATGCCCACCTTATGACGCAAATTACTACCTGCCGAGTGATTTTCAAAGCCAACATAAGGGTAATAGAAATCATGCACCATGCCAAAGCCATTGAGCCCGACATTCATTTCACCGTTACAAAGAACGATCGGCCTAGCCATTCAACCCGCCTGTATGATGATCATGATGTAGTCGCCAACGTAAATCGCGAACAGCATTCAGATAATATAAGAAAGCGTCGTATGGGGAACTATATGGGCTAAAGTAGGCATGAACGTCACCATCGGTGAACCATTTAGTACACATGTAGTAGAAGTTGTCAGATGTCTGCATGTCACGCCATTCGTTAATTAGAGCCATATCGCCAGTCCGCATAATGTCATCTTCCATCGCATAGATATATCTTAATGCTTCTTGTTGCATGCTATTGCCAGTCCAGGCAGATAAGTCTCGTTCCATATCCGCCCAAGTCACTGTACTTGGCATACTTATTTCAGCAACTGGCTCAAAAGCCTCAATCGCATCAGATATTGTGTAAAAAGTGTTGTCTGGATTATCTAACCACCTACCAATAAATTCTTCATAGAAATCAAATATTCCAGTGTCTATCCATTGGTGTTCTCCAAATGTTTCATAGTCCATGAATAGGTTAACTATAGATTGATCAGAAACCGAAGAGTTAACCCACTCATTATATTTATGAGCTGTTAGCGGCCAATCCACCCAGTTCTTATCAGAAAACCTGAAAGCTACATCATCACTCAATCTATAATTCTTTAATAGTAAGGAGATATTTTTTGTTCCAGCTGGTTTATAGACACAGTTTGGACTGCGCCACTCTAAGACTGGGTCCCAACCTTCAGCTAGAATTCCTTTAAAGCCATAATCGTCGGCCCATTTAGCCAGTTCGTTATTATAAGACAATTCGGTATTTCGAAATACCTTAGTATCGACGTTAAATATTTCACGTATCTTATCTTGATGCATTTTGACTTGGCGTTCAAACTCATCTCGACTATAGAAAAAGGCGAGTGAATGGTAATAGGTCTCAGCTACAATCTCGACACGTCCAGTAGCTACTAATTTTTTGAAGCTATCTAACACATCCGGCGCCCAGGCTGCTGCTTGTTCTAAGAAGGTGCCGGTGATACTTAAAGATAATTTAAACTCTGGATGTTTTTCAAGCATTCTTTTTAGTAAGTTATTCATTGGTCGATAAGACTTATCAGCAACTTTCTTAAAGACTTGTTCATTCTTCTCATCATCGAAATAGTTGTGATTTATAGCCGTATCAAATACGCTATATGAACGTAGTCTAAAAGGTTGGTGGACATGAAGATATAGAACTACACCATGTTTATTCATAGAGTCAGTCCTTTTGCGGCTAAGTTATAAACTCTTGAGCAGGATTTGGCTACGTCTAGCCATGACAATCTGCAATATTCATCTTTAACATTCTTTTGTAGAGATTTGCGAAGTGCTGACGAAGTAGCAATCCCGATTATTTGGTCGGCAAGAACGTCTTCTTGCCAGAAATCATAACGAAATATATTATTTAATACTTCGCCAACTCCAGATTGACGGGTAATAATTAAGGCATTGTTGTGATGAGCTGCCTCTAACGCAGTTAATCCAAACGGTTCACTAACGGAGCTCATAACAAAAATATCAGAAACTGAATAGGCATCACGCCACTGTTTACCGCGTACAAAACCAGTAAAGAAAATTTTATCAGAAATACCTAAGTCTGAAGCCAGTTTAACAAGTTCATCTCTTTGTTCGCCATCACCAGCTAATAGAAAAACTAATTTACCATACTTCTCTATAGCTTTAGATGCGGCCTTAATAAAATGGAATAGTCCTTTTTGGATAGTAAACCTTGTAATAGTTGAAACGACAGTGTAACCCTCTTTTTTTAGTGCTTCTAGATATTTATAAGTTCTCGTGTCATAGATATACCCGTCATTTAGGTCATTAACATCAATTGCGTTATGAACGACTTCAATTTTTGACTCAGGAATACTATATTTATCCATAATAATACTTTTAGTAATACCACTAACTGCAATAATACGATCAGCCATCATTAAGCCATTGTATTCAATATCATGAACTAGTTGGTTGCCACTTTGGCTACCAGAACGATCAAACTCTGTGGCATGAACATGGACGACTAATGGGCAGCCAACAAGTTCTTTGGCTCGCACGCCAGCTTCCATAGTCAACCAATCATGGCAATGTACGACATCAGGCCTTTTAGATAGAACGAGCTTTTCAACATATTGAATATATTTCCGTTGAACATCACGCATGCTATTTAAACTATTAGTATCTTTTTTATTTTCCTTATATATATCGTAAGCCCCTGTTTTATAACGATCATCAGGTGAAATAGAAGTAGCTCCATGAACTGTCATAAAATTAATACCAACGTGCTCAGCTTGGTAGGGCACAACAAAATCAATATTAGCGCCTTGAAGCGCCAATGCTTTTGACATGTGGTAACAAGCTACGCCCAGTCCGCCACTGTTATGAGGAGGAAGCTCCCACCCGAGCATTAGTATATTCATATCCATTTAATTATAGAACGCTGCTTACGCTTTTACAACACTTATGGCTATTTTTATAGGCATAAGAGTTAGTTAATAATTAGTGATATAATATATTTATGAGTGAAGATCAATTTATGAAAATGTTCAAATATATGGAAAAGCGTTTTGATAATGTCGATGATCAATTTAAATATGTAAAAAAAGAGTTAAATGATCTAAGAAATGTGATTGATGGTTATGCTGGTAAAATAGACTCTTACTCTTTAGAGATGGCCGCGATGGGTAATAAGCTACGTCGTTTAGAAAAATATATTGAAGTTATAGCCGAGAAGGCAAATATAGACCTTGACGTTATACATGTTTAATCTGTTATAATAATATAGCCGTAGGGGCATAGTACAACGGTTAGTATATGGGTTTCCAAAACCTAGGATCATGGTTCGATTCCGTGTGCCCCTGCCAAACAGGACAAAATGAAAATAACA